>QMCD01002145.1_pt1 | contig 15255 bp, 12 predicted proteins | sample 1821841 | NCBI WGS metagenome assembly QMCD01 (sample SAMN01991225, study PRJNA193472) | Termite gut metagenome, whole genome shotgun sequencing project. | isolation source: worker | host: Macrotermes natalensis | reverse complement strand
ACGGGAGAGCCGAAACTGGAAACCGCTACGAAAACACAATGCAAAAATGCGAAAAGACTCAAAAACAACGATGAAAAACACTTAACGGCGTAGAATGTTACTGCGTTGTTCAATCTTGGACTCGATCATTACCACTTCGCCGAAGGCACGGATTCCAGTGACTGGAGGCATAAAAAATCGCGTCTGTATTATGCCGCGTATAACGTTGCAAGATCGATAAGATTACATTATGACGGAGTTTATTCCACCGACTCCGAGGACCATAAAAAGGTGGGAAACTTGCCAAATGATTTTCCGAATCTGGCGAAATACCAAAACGATCTGCCGATATTGCGTGACGACAGGAACAAGTGTGACTACGATCATGTTGCATCGGAACAGGATTTGTTCATCGGTATCGATGATACAGTTACGCTTGTTGAAGAATTCATACAAGACTCGCGGGACTATCTGAAAACAAAAGGAAATATCATACTTTAACGGAGATGTGAAAGATGAATGCAGTTGAGCAGAGTGTTGCAGAAATTGCGAAACAGATAATACGTGAATTTGAGAAGAAAACCGGGTTGACCGGTGTCGCCACGGAACTCAAGCCGGGGGGAATGGGGATTCCAACGCTGGTTTTTTATGTCGCGTACCCGACCGAACGTTATTATGAAGCCTTAAACGATATAAAAAAGGCACGTCAATCGGAATTGGAAGACACGATGCAAGTCGTTATCCTAAAAGGCAAGGAAAGCGAAAACAAATCCGATGCGGAAAAAAAACTGTTTCTCCGCACTTTGTCGGAAAGCCTGATCGCGAATCGCTATACGTTTGAAAAAGACTTTTTTTCGTGGTACATAAAAACGGCATCAGGGGCGGAAGAACAGATTTCTGCATCTTCAAACCACATCGTGTACGGACGCAGAGGATCGGGAAAGTCAACATTGCTTCTATACGCATTGCACACCATTGAAATGGAAAACCGCGTTTCTGTTTGGGTGGATATGCAGACATATTCACAAAGAGAAGACGATGCGGTTATTGCAGATGTTCTTTGTGAAATACTGGAGCAATCTTCCGTCCATCTTGAAGGGAGACATTCTGAAATACTAAAGACCTTAAAACTTCCTGATATTTCATTGGATGCAATCAGGCGACAACTACCTTCGATCAAAAATTGCCTGATCCCTCGCCTTAACGGTAGTTTTATTTTTTTAGACGATTTTCATGTAGTTGAAAAACGTCTTCAGCCACTGTTGCTGGATGCGATTTACAGCATCATCAGAGGCAGCCGGATCAATATCAAAATTTCTGCCATTGAAACCTTCACGACGACGTATGATGCAAACACAAGAGAAGGAATGCAACTGGGACACGACATCCAACGTATTTCGTTGGATCGTAACCTTACAATACCCGACAAAACAAGTCAACACATTATTTCCATCCTGGATTCCCTTGCTCGTTATTGTGGAATTGTCTCGGCAAAGAGTCTCTGCGGGAGCGCGAATGTTCTCAACCGCCTTGTCTGGACAACGGCAGGGGTCCCTCGTGACGCATTGAGTGTATTTTCGCAGGCTTTGGGTCAATCGAAAGAAACGGTGACCGTATCCGATATTAATTCAGCCGCTTTAAGCCTGAGATCATCAAAACAAAAGGATATGGAAAATGATACAAGCGGATCGTTTGAAGAATTAAACGCCCTTATTGAAAAGATCAGAAACTTTTGTTTTCAAAACGAGAAAAATGCGTTTTTGGTGCGAAAAGAAGAAAGTCAACCCGGTATCATGCGTCTTGTTGATTTGCGTCTGCTCCATATCATTCATGAAGGATTCACCCCTCATAAAGCCGGCGAACAGTACATGGCGATCATGCTCGATTATGGTTTTTATGTAAGTGAGCGAATATCATCTCGAATCAAGGAGTTCAACCCAAAGCTGGAAAAAATTGAAACGAAAGAACTGCGAGGATTGCCCGCATTTCAAATCCCAAAGTAGTTTGAAGCCCCGTTCATGCCGGGAACAAAGCGTATCGCCGTGACCGGAAAACACGTCAATCCGGGTCACTGCACGCCGTTACGTCCTCGGATGGTATCATTTTTTCGCGCTGATAGATCAACAACCGCCGCATATCGATGGATACGATTCCCTTCAACGTCATGATGTTCGCAGCGGACATCTGCCTGGTGCTCGTTTTCGGCTTTTGGCCCCATGAACGATCGGCCCCTTGGAGCGTTGCCGGGCTCTCGCTCGTCGGTTTTCTCGGATTGGTCGCAGTCGTTCTTTTCGCCTGGTTGTTCAAAGCGAATGCGGGCCAATGTCTTGCCGAGGGGGTGCTCTGGCACGGAGGGGTTTTTTTGACGGTCGCCTCGGGAATCCTGTTTTATCGGAGTCGCAAATTCCTGGCCTGCATACCGTTGTTCTCGGGCGCATCGCTCCTTCTGCTCGGTTTTGATGCGCTCGTTTATGAACCGTACGCCCTGGAACTCGAACACTATACGATCCGTTCGCCGAAAATCCGCGCACCGATGCGGATCGTTTTCCTTGCCGATATTCAAACGGATCATATCGGACGCTACGAGGAAGATGTTTTTCGGGCGGTCATGCAGCAACAGCCGGACCTGATCCTGCTCGGCGGGGATTATCTGCAACTTTGGGAAGGCGTCCCGCCGTCGGCGATGACACGGCTCGAAGAGCGGTTTCGCGAACTTTTTCAACGTGTTCCGCTCACGGCCCCTTGTGGTGTTTACGCGGTCGGCGGCAACCTCGACCCGCTCTATGACGAAGAAACCATCCGTTCCCTGTTCACCGGCTCCGAAGTTCACATTTTCCGTTACAGCAAGACGATCGAAAATCTCGGCGAGCCCGGCGACCCTGGTGGAAGAATGCGAGGCCCCGTCGATTTGACGCTCCTTTCCATGGAACATTCGTTCGGCGGCTATACGGGCGATTTTCCCCGGACGGGCAACTTCCACATCATGCTCGGACATGCCCCGACTTTTGCGATGGTGGAATCGCGACGTTTGAAGGAAGCCCCCGACTTACTCCTGGCCGGACACACGCACGGCGGCCAGATCGTTCTTCCCGGATACGGCGTCCTGTATTACCCGCGACGCAACCGGGAAATGCAACTCCCGCATGACTGGCTGAGCGGTTTCCACCCGATCGGTACGGAAGCCGACGACAAATGGCTGCTCGTTTCGCGCGGGAGCGGCATGGAGCGCGGCTGGGCGCCCCGGATACGACTCTTCTGCCGCCCGGAAATCAGCGTGATCGACCTGCTGCCGCCCACTGTCCGGCACCGGGTTCCGGACAACTGAATTGTACAAGCCGCCGGAAGAGTGATATACCGAAGCCGGTTGAGTCGTTGGTAAACACAGCCCGCTTAACCGCCTGTTTACACTCCGGGCAGTGTTGTTTCCGGTGGGCAGGCTCCCGAATCGTCGGTTTCGGGAAATTTCAATGGTTTTCAGTATAATGCCCGATACGCCCGCCGACGGCCGCGTGATTCTCCGAGGAGTAAGCGGGCGGTTGCGGTACGATCACCTGTTTTCCACGGGATGCGATGTTTCGAATATTCACACCAAACCTGCTCACTCCACACCTTCGAATCGACAGTGTCGTCGAATTGACGCCGGACCGCCTCGCGGAAATCGGGATCACCTCGTTGCTCCTGGATGTCGATGCGACGCTTAAACCGTACCGCTCTCGGGAACCGCTCGACAAGGTCGCCGAATGGTTGCGGCATGTTCGCGAAAGCGGGATCGGCCTTTGCCTGGTTTCGAACGGTCGTTCACAACGGATCGGACCGTTTGCCGCGGCGCTTGCGCTGCCGTACGTCGCTCCGGCGATGAAACCGTTGCCCTACGGCGTGCGCCGCGCCGTCCGGATGATGAATTTCATCCCGGAACATACCGCGATGGTCGGGGACCAGATTTTTGCCGACATTCTCGCCGGTCGCCTGGCCGGGCTGACGACGATTCTCGTGTCGCCGATCTTTCCGGAACAGGAGCCGTGGTTTGCGCGGATGAAACGACCGTTCGAACGTCTTTTGGGCGGAAAATCGTATCGGTCTTCAGGCTGAAAATCGAAATGAGGCGACCGTGTTGCTGCCTGAAGGTCCGGGCTTACCGGGACTTTTTACAAAAGTCCGGTGCGCCCTCGTTTCGTTTTTTATCTGAAGATCAATAACCGCGAAGGTTGATCCCGAAGCCAAGGCTCAATTGTTTCGCGGAGAGCGATACTCCCCGGAATTCATGTCCGTTTTTTCATCCGGAATCACGCCGAACGTTCCCAAGGCCCCCGCGAAACCGGAGGCGGCGGAATTGATTTCCCGGGCGACATATCCGGCGACCAGTGCGCGTAGAAACAAAGTCAACCGGCGACCGGTTTCCTCGCCTTCCTCCTGCCGGAACCGGTCGAGCGTTTGCTTGAAATTCTCCATGCGTTCCATCGGCGTCGGCATTCGCTGATCCGTGGCCCGGAGAAAATCCGCATGGACGGTTTCCCACCACTGAAGGTCGGCGAGACATTCCCGGACGAGACGCCGCCGTTCTTCCTTTTCCGACTCGCAAAACCGCCGACTCGTGCGGAGCAGCAGGTTTTTCAAAAGCGTTTCGACGTTCTTTGCGAACAGCGGAGGTGTTTTCCCGTTCGAATACCGGGCAAGCACTTTTTTCTCATGGTCGGAAAAAGAGAATTCGATTCGTTTGCCCGAAGAACGGCCGAATTCCCGTTCGCAACGGTCGACGAAACAGGCGATCACTTCGGGAGATTCGCATGACAAATCCCGCCAGGTCAGCCAACGGATCAATTGGCCCCGGGCGGCCTGATCCGGTCGAATCGGGCCGCAAGTCGCCAGGACCGACGGGAGCACGAACGCCGCCGCCGTCGCGAACACCGTCGCAATCGCCGCTGAAAACAGGATCGCAAAGCCGAGCAGCCATGAACGACGCCGTCGATTGCGAATCGTGCCCAAGACCCCGGTTTTTAATGCGGACAAGGTCACCAATAATGTTTGCATCTCATTTTTTCTACGACATAGCCAATCCCGAGGCCGGGTAATGAAACGATAAACAAAACAAAACCGGCGCCGCTGCACAGGGTGCCAAAGAGGACCAACCCGGCCATCACGATCACGCATCCTTTGCCTATTCCTGTTATATCCCTGTTATTTCGAGCTTTTATCATCGCCAGCAGTGCCGCTCCCGCCACCGAAGCGGCAATCAAAAAAGGAGCGAACCATAATGTCGGGGATTCTCGTACCGTGGAGTCTGCCAGAATCATTCCGGAACCCAACAGGCAGAGCAAGGGACCGGATAACAGGAATAACCATTCCGCGACCAGCAGACATGTACGGTTTGTTCTCCGGCGTCGGGTTTCTTCTTCATTTCGAATTCGCTTTTCCTCCCCCAATGACAATGCCCAGACCTCGCACTGCTCCGCCAACTCCGACGAGTTTCGGTAGCCGTCCATGTCTCGGAATTGCCCGCCGAGCATGGCCCAATCCTCGTCCGTCACAGCCGTTTTCACGGCGTTACACATGCGTTCGTATTTCTTTTGTCGGGCTCGTTCTTCGCATTGCTCCGCCAACTTCGACGAGTTCCTGTAGCCGTTCATGCCCCGAAACCCGGCGGCAAGCGACGCCCAATCTTCTTCCGTCGCGGCCGTTTTCGCATCCTCGCATAATCGTTTGTACCCGGTTTGGCGATCTTGTTCCGCTTGCCTCTCTTTCTCTTGACGCTTTTCAGCCGCTTCCCGTTCCCGCCGCGCGCGCTCTTCCCGTAAACGCTCCCTGACCGTCTCGTCAACCCTTTCGATTTCCGCCTTGTATTCCTCGTCGGCGAACCGGACGGCTTTTTTGAAATCGGCGTTTTCCGAAAGAGGTTCCCGGCAACGGGCAAGCAGTTTCTCATTCCGGGTTTTCAGCGTAGCGCACAACTTGCCGATATACGCCGGCGCATATTCCGCGTCAATGTCCAGCACGCGATCAAAATACCGGTTCGCCTGAAACCAATCCTCATCCTCCAGGAACAGGCGTCCGCGTTTCATCAGCGATTCCACCCCGGGGGCGGGCGGCGGCGCCTTGTCGTCCGGCGTCGTTTTCGAGGCGGATTCCATTGTTTGCGTTTCCGCCGCTGCCAGGGCGGAAACAAATTTCACACATGTTTCAAATCGTTCGGCGGCGTTTTTCGCCAAAGCTCTCCGCAGCGCGGCGTTCACCGCGACGTCCATGTCACGGATCGGCACAACCGGATCGTTCAGGATGCGGTCCAAAAGAATATCGTAACTGCTTGCCATGAACGGCGGCTGGCCGGTCAAGAGTTCATAAACGACCGCGGCAAAAGCATATTGGTCGGATCGACCGTCGAGTTTTTCGCCCCGTAGCTGCTCGGGCGCCATGTACGCTATCGTGCCCGCTTTCGACGTTTCGACGTTCTCTTCGCCGCGAATGGTTTCCGCCAAACCGAAGTCGATCAACTGGGCTCCATCCGTGTCTGAGAGAAAAATGTTCTGCGGCTTGACATCGCGGTGCATCACGCCTTTGCCGTGCGCATAATCCAGGGCCGAGGCGATTTGCTTCAGGCACGCCAGCACGTCGTTCGGCGCCGGCTGCTTTTTGTTGCGCTTTCGATATTGAGACGTGAACTCGGAAAGATTTTTCCCGACAAGGTGTCTCATCACGAGAAAATAGCCGAAACGATTGTCTTCTCCCAGGTAGTAAACAGGGCAAATATGCTGATGCGACAGCGTCTGAATGGTCCTGAACGTGGTGCGAACCCGTTCGATTTCCGACTCGACATTGCGGATATTTTTGGGAACGATTTTCACAACGACATTGCGCACGAACTCGCCCGAGGGGAGCAGTTCGAGGGCAAGCCAAACCTCGCCCATCGCGCCGCGCCCGAGGACTTCCTGCAACTCGAACGACCCGCCAAGCCGGTCGCCGGGCAGCAGGCCGAGAGATTCCGTTTCGTTTTCCGGTATCGCTTCTTCCGAGAAGGTTGAAAAAATGTCGCCGCCGGAACCGGGCGCGCCGGCAGAAGTACTGCCGTGAGCGCCATCCGACTGCCGGTCCTTCCAGGACGTCGTTTTCGGCGGTCGAGCGCGAGCCTGTTCCGATGAACCTGAATCTTCTCCGTCGGAAAAGGTTGAAAAAATGTCCTTGTCCATGATTCTCGCCGCCCTTGATTCTCACAACCCTTGATTCGCACAGCCCTTGTTTTTCACGTGGAAACGCCGTTTTCGGTACCCGCGGGCTCTGTTTTCAGGTTGACGAAATCGAGCGATTTGCCGCCCTGGCGATACCGCAATTCGATTTCACCGAAAAGCGAATCCTGCCGGATTTCGGCATGTTCGTGACGAACCAATTCCAAACCGGCGAGAAAAAGACCGATCAATTTCGATTTATGTTCACCGGGTTCGAACAATTGCCGGAAAGAAAGCCGTTCCTCGGCCTTCAATCTATTGTAGATGCGTTTCATGTGTACGGCAATCGGGGTGTCGTCGTAAACGACCTGGTGCATGGATTGGGGCGAACTTTCCCGCATGATCCGGCCGAACGCGCTGACGAGATCCCAGAGTTCCACTTCCCGGATCGGTTCCTCCGCGAGATTTTTCGGCCTCGGCGGAAGGTCGTTCGCCAAACGGGGATAACGCTGTTGCCAAAGCCGACCGCGCCGTTCCAGGTCCGTCGCCGAATCGCTGAACCGTTTGTAGGCCAGGAGTTGCTCGACCAGCTCCTTCCGGGGATCTTCCAGCTCCGTTTCGATCACCTCCTCGCCGGGAAGCATCTCAAAGGATTTGATTTCCACGAGCGTACTGGCCAAACCGAGAAAATCCCCGGCCGCGTTCACGTCGATCCATTCCAGCACCGCGATATGGTCGAGGTATTGTTCCAGCACGGTCGCGATCGGGATATGCAAAATATCCAACTCGTCCTTCTTCACCAGGTGGTAAAGAAGATCCAGCGGACCGTTATACTGGTTGAGGTTGATCGTGAAAGGAAAGGACATTTCGCGAACCACGTTTGCACGCCGTTATGCTCTCCCGTTTCCGCGCTCAGGTTTGTTGTCGCAGGTTGACGATCAGTTCGATTTCACCCGGCGTACGATTAAGCTGGGCCGCGATTTCCTTGGGGGAATAGCCGTAATCGGTCAGCATGAGAACCTGCTGCTGCAAATCGAATCGCCGGGGCGATGTCCCTGACTCAGGGGCCGTCGTGCCGGAAGAGGTCGCGGAAGATTTCGGGCCGGCCACGATGCTCGGCGTTCGCGTGCCTTGTGCGAACAAGGAAGCGAATTGGGGCGGCGCATCGTCGTTCGGCAAATTCGCCTTCGGAGAGAGGGAGGAACCGTTGGAAAAAGAAACAGCCGGGGTGTCCCGCATTTTTTCGTTACCAATTCTTTTTTCCGGTTTTGCGGAGCCGGAAGGAAAATGGAGCAAGGACGGTCCTTCGACTTGCCGGGAAGACGGAACCTGGTGTCGTACCGGTTGCTGCATCGGCAACGGTAAGGTCGCTGCCGAATCCGCAATCGGACGACGCGTCAATCGGGACTCGATGCCCTTGGAGTCATTCGATTCGGAATGTCGGGAATGCAGGTCACCGATGCCGTCCGCCTTTTTGTCAGGCACTGAGAACTCGGGCGCCGGGAATGCGGACGCCGGGAATTCGGGTAGGGGCATCGCCGACTCGACATGCGGGGGCGGTGACAACAGGCGGGTCGAAGCAGGGGAATGCGGTTCCAGGATTTTTGCCGACCGGGAATAATCGACGTGCTTCCTGTTCGAAGAACCCGGCGAACTGTGCGCATTTTGCGTATTCTGTGCATTCTCGGGAGAAAGGACGGATTCGCCCTGCATACGTGCTATTTCCGACACTCCTGACGCTTCCGACATTTCGGACAATTCCGATTCAAAACGTGTTCTTTCATGTTCGAATTCCTTCAGGAGATTGTCCAACGGTTCCAGCGTCCGTTCCTCCAAAACGCCGGCAGGCATGATCGAGCTGCCGTTCGGGAAAGCGGCATGTTCCGGAATATCCGGGGCGTTTTTTTGATGGGCAACCGTTTCATCAACCGTTTCATCGACCGTTGCATCGACCGTTGCATCGACCATTTCACCGACCGTTACGGATCGGGGTACTGCGGACCGGGGCGTCGCCGCGGCGGCTCCGTTCCGGGCGTTCAACAGTTCCTCCAGGTGTTCGATCATCGTTTCGACCTGTCGGCTGACACGATTGGCTTCCGTGACCAAGGCTTGCATGGCGGCAAGTTTCGTATTGATCCGGGCGACCGTTTGTCGGCCGAGTTCATGGATTTCGATTTCCCATTTCGCGAACTCGGGAGGCAGCGAAGAACCCGTGAACATCGTGTTGTGCGAAGCCGTTTTAACGACCGTTTGGGCGATTCCATGTCCCGGGGTATGGACGGTCAATACTCTCGGGCGTTCGCCGGGCTTGACGACGATTCCCGCCGCCTGCTCCGGTGTGAGAGGAAGGCTTTGGGTCTTCTTTTGGAAGTATTTCCGGCTCCGCGTCAACAGGGTGACGGAAAAAACGACCAACGCAAGAACCACGTAAGTATGCGGCGGAAGCGATTTAAGGAATTCGAGCATTGGTGATACCTGCGAATGAGCGGGGGACCGGTTTTTCTCGAAAAGTATACTGGAAACGCGGTGAAAACGGACATTCGGTCAAGTCTGCCTGCCGCACTCACTCGCCTTGAACGTCTTTTAGCCAAGTGCTTAAACGGATCGTTCGGGCGGCGGGCGATTGTTCGCGGAAGGATTGTCGTGCCGTTCGCAGTATCGACGGACGGATTGGCCCAAAACCCAACTGCCGACGGCGCGTAAGCGTATGATTACCAAATTACTATACGAAAAGGCACTATACGAAAAAAGCCACGAAAGATCAAGCCGGAATCCTCATAAAATGAAAAAGACCGGAACCGTGAGGCTCCGGTCGAAAAAGGATCGCTCCAGGAAAAATCGGAGATTTGGCGTATCTGCGTGACTTGGCGAGCCCGCGACGTTTACACATCATCGAACGTAAAGTCGACGCCATCGTAATCGATACGAATCGTTCGCTTTACGCCGGTGCCCTGGGCGGAATGTCGATCCGTTTTGAGCAGCTCGACGGCAAGTGGATTCTGGATTTGCTGCTGGATAACCCGCTTGAGCGGCCTCGCCCCGAAGAGCGGATCGTACCCCCGCGCCGCGATTTCCCCGGTCGCCGCTTCCGTGATGTCAAGGTGGATCCCGAGCGCTTCCAGTTGCGATTCCAACCGTTTTTGTTGCAAACGCACAATTTTGCCGATTTCCTTTTCGGTGAGCGGATGGAAAAGGATCGTTTCATCGATCCGGTTGAGAAATTCCGGTAAAAACACGGCATGAAGCAGATCGCGAACCGCCTCTTCCATTTCTTCCCCGGTCCCGTTTGTACGGGTGATTTCCTGGATCACCTGGCTCCCGATGTTCGAGGTCATCACGACGATCGTATTCGTGAAATCGACCGTATGGCCCTGGTTGTCGCTCAGGCGGCCGTCGTCGAGAACCTGGAGCAGGATGTTGAACACATCCCGATGCGCTTTTTCCATCTCGTCGAGCAAAATCACGGAATACGGACGGCGGCGAACCGCTTCGGTCAACATGCCGCCTTCTTCGTATCCGATATAACCCGGGGGCGCGCCGATCAAACGGCTGACCGTGTGCTTCTCCATGAATTCGCTCATGTCGAGCCGGATCATCGCATTCTCATCGTCGAACATCGCCTCGGCAAGCGCTTTGCACAACTCCGTTTTCCCGACGCCCGTCGGTCCGAGGAAGAGGAACGAACCGATGGGCCGGTTTGGGTCCTGCAAACCGCTCCGGCTGCGGCGCACCGCGTGGGACACGGCGTTGACCGCCTCGTTTTGGCCGATCAGCCGCTGGTGCAGGCGTTCCTCAAGAACAAGCAGCTTGGCCCGTTCCGTCTCCATCATCCGCTGTACTGGAATCCCGGTCCAATTACTGACGACTTCCGCGATTTCCTCCGGCCCGACCACTTGGCGCAGCAGCTTTTTGGCCGGTTTCGAAGGCGTATCCCCTTCATGATGGCCATTTTGATCACCCTTGCGGTCAACGCTGCGGTCAACGCTGCGATCAACACCGTAATCAACGTTGCTTTTTCCGCTTTTGTTCGTTTTTTTCTCCTGCTCGGCAACTTCTTCCTCCATTTTTTCCAAATCGGCAACGAGGGTTTTGCGTTTCGTGTCGATTTCGAACAACTTCTGGTATTGCGTCTCGGGAACCAACCGGCCGCGCGACTGTTCTTCGTTGATCTTGCTCTGGAGCGTTTTGAACTCGAATTCGACGGCGGCAAGTTGTTCACGAATGTCGTGAACATTACCGAGGCCGGATTTTTCTTTCTCCCACTGCTCACGGAGTTCGTAGAGCTCCTTCCTGCGCGTCGCGGCCTCTTTTTCAATTTCTGCAAGGCGTTCTTTGGCATGTGGTTCCGTTTCGTCAGCAAGTTGCCGGGCCGTCAATTCCAATTGGACGAGACGACGTTGCACCTGGTCGATTTCCGCCGGGACGCTTTCCAACTCCATGGCAAGCCGGCTCATTGCCTCGTCCATCAGATCAATCGCCTTGTCAGGCAAAAAACGGTCGGCAATATAACGGTGAGACATTTCCGCCGCCGCGACAATCGCCGAATCCTTGATCTTGACACCCTTGTGGTGCGTTTCATAACGCGATTTGAGACCGCGCAGGATGGCGATCGTATTTTCAACCGTCGGTTCACCGATAACAACCGGCTGGAAACGCCGTTCGAGCGCGGCATCTTTCTCGACGTATTTCCGGTATTCATCCAACGTGGTCGCCCCGATGCAGCGCAATTCACCCCGGGCCAGGGCCGGTTTCAACAGGTTCGCCGCGTCGCTTCCCCCTTCCGCCCGGCCTGCGCCGACGAGCGTATGCATTTCATCGATAAAAAGAATGATCCTGCCGTCGGAATCCTGAACTTCGTGCAACACCGCTTTCAGGCGTTCTTCGAATTCGCCGCGAAATTTGGTTCCGGCGACGAGCGAACCCATGTCAAGCCCGATAACCCTTTTGTTTTTCAGGCTTTCGGGCACATCGCCATCGACGATTCGGAGCGCGAGCCCTTCCGCGATTGCCGTTTTGCCGACCCCGGGTTCGCCGATCAAAACGGGATTGTTTTTCGTACGCCTTGAAAGAACCTGGATGACGCGCCGGATTTCCTCGTCCCGGCCGATCACGGGATCCAGCCTGCCTTTTTGGGCCCGATCGACCAGGTCGATCCCGTATTTCGCCAACGCCTGGAGTTTCGATTCGGGATCCGGATCGGTGATCTTCGAACTGCCCCGGAATTGTTTGATCGCCTTCAAAAGCGTGGCATGATCCAGCGAAACGAGTGCGAGGCAATTCTTCGCCGCGGAGGAAACGACGGTGAGCGCCAGGAACAGGTGTTCCGTAGAAAGAAATGCGTCCTGCATCGTCTCCGCTTCCTCGGCCGCCTGAAACAAGACCCGCTGCAAATCACTCCCCGGTTGAGGGATGCTCCCTCCCTGAATCCGCGGAATCCGTTGCATCTCGGCGTCCGTGATCCGGTCGAGAATCGAACGATCCACCCCGAGCGTTTTGAAGAGTTGTTCGACGTTGCCGTCCCGTTCGTCGATCAGCACATCGAGCAGATGGAGCGGTGTCAACTCCGGATTGTTGTTTTTGACCGCAAGTCCTTGAGCTGCCGCGATCGCCTCCCGGGCTTTCGTCGTCAATTTGTCTTGAGAAAAGGCCATGAATGATTCTCCTTCCTTATCTTCTTGGCAGATTATCCGCCTGACAATACCTTTTGTGGAATCGCAGCAAAAAACATGCCAAAAATGTTCCGAAAGTTTTTTCGGCACGCGTCTGGAAAAGACATTGCCGCTCCGGGTATAATGCGCCGAGAGCCTTTACCGAGAAAGTCTTTACCGACCTGAAGAAAATATTGAACGTAGCGGCGCCGTGACGAAGCACGGCAACTCAAAGGCCGTTGCGTCCAAGGAAGTTGCGCGGCATGTCAACCATACGGCGCGACGGAACGGCCGGACCAACCGATCAACATTTATCCGCGGGTCTGTAAGATTTTCCATTTATCCCCGTTCACCACTTGGAGATTGCGATGATGAAACGTGCCGTGATGTTCCCGTTTCTGTTTGCCGCTTTTTTTTCCTCCATGTCGCTTTTCGCCCAGCATGACTGGCGAAGCGGAATTCAATGGGAGGAACCGAAAATGGTCACGCCCGGTGCCGAATACGGCCAACCGCCGTCCGACGCGATCATCCTGTTTGACGGCAAGAACATGGACGCCTGGTCCCACGACAACTGGGAAGTCAAGGACGGTGTCGCGACGGTCAAAGGCGGCGATGTCCGGACGAAACAAAAATTCGGGAGCGTTCAGCTTCATCTCGAATTCGCGACGCCGGAAAAGGTCGAAGGCAGCAGCCAGGGACGCGGCAACAGCGGTTTGTTCCTGATGGATCATTACGAGGTCCAAATCCTCGATTCCTATGACAACCAAACCTATTTCGACGGCCAGTGCGCAGGCATCTACAAACAGCGTCCCCCGTATGTCAACGCCTGCCGCAAACCCGGTGAATGGCAGAGCTACGACGTGTTTTTCACCAAACCGGAGTTGAAAATCGTCAACGGCAAAGTCGTCGACGTGATTCGCCCCGCCTATGTGTCGGTCGTCCAGAACGGCGTCCTCGTGGTCAACAACTACGCGATCGAGGGAGACACCACCTATCATATTCCGCCGGCCTACACGGCACATGGAGAAAAGGAATCGATCCGCCTCCAGGATCACGGCAATCCGATAAAATTCCGGAATATCTGGGTGCGTGAAATTCCCGACAGTAACGCCAAACCGCCGCGGGGTAAGGAATTCTACGCCGACGACCGTACCGTCGACAATCTCAGGAAAGAAGTGGAAAAGCTCAAAGCCGCACTGGAAAAGGCGCAAAAAGAATCGCCTGAAAAAGCGGTCGATGAAAAAGCCGTCGATGAAGAAACCGCGGAGACCGTGGAGACTCCGTAGTAACCGATCCGTGCTGAAAAGCCGATGCTTGTCCTGAAGGCTGTTGAAATTTCCCGAAGCCGACTTTCGAGGAGCCCGTTTACCCTCCGTGAAAACGGGCGGTTAAAACGGAAAACGGGGCCGGCATCGGTACATACTGCAAACGGCCTGAAACTGTTCCCGCGCACAATCGCTTGTTGCTCGAACGCGCTTGTTGCTCGAACGCAACATGTAACCCGATATTTACACGGACGTTGTGGTGAGTGAGTGCAACAAACAGCCGTCACCAAACAACCAATTTCACCGCGTTTCCAGTATAAAACCGGTTGCATCGGCCACTCGTTCAGCCGGTGCGCCGCCGGTGTCCGCACCGTTCAGCATTCGTTTTTCGACGACTTTACAGATAACTGTACGATTTCATGCAATTCGCGCAGCAGACGCGGCTGAATGTCCTCGTACGAAAAGGTTCCGAGCAGGACGCCGTCGCGTTTGAGATTGACCTCGTGGGGACCGCACCACAGTCCGAGATCGGCGTCGTCGGTTTCACCGGGACCGTTGACCCGGCAGCCCATCACGGCGATCGTAATCGTTCGCTGATCGGGTCGGGCTGTCAACGCTTCGGCAACGGGTCGAGTCGCTTCACGCAGATTTTCCGCCAGTTCGACAAAGGCCCCGTTCTGGACCCTTGCGCAACTCGGACAACTGATGATGTTCAAGCGGCCGGGATTCCATTCTCCCGGACGGAGGATGGTCTTGCGCTCCACGTTTTCCAGGATCAGCCGGGCGGCGTCGATTTCTTCCGTTTTGCGGTCGTTCGGGACGGTCAACGACACCCGGAGCGTATCGCCGATTCCTTCCGCGAGCAACGGTTCGAGGGCCGACCGCGATTTCATGATACCCTCGGGCGGCATCCCGGCCTCCGTCACCCCGAGGTGGAGCGGAACCCCGGGCCGTTCTCGCGCAAACCGACGATTGACGGCGAGAACCGCTGCCGGATCGGACTCTTTGAGGGAGACGCAGTACTGTGTAAAACCGATTGAGTCGAGAAATTCCGCGTGTTCCAGCGCACTGAGAAACATCGGATCGTCGGCCTCCCGGCGGAGCGGGTCGAGGCTTCCGCAGTTGACGCCGATCCGCAGGGCGCAATCGTGCGCCGCGGCAATGTCGGCAAGGCGTTCGACCTTCTCGCGCCAGGGAACGGACGGCTCC
>QMCD01001319.1_pt1 | contig 15275 bp, 12 predicted proteins | sample 1821841 | NCBI WGS metagenome assembly QMCD01 (sample SAMN01991225, study PRJNA193472) | Termite gut metagenome, whole genome shotgun sequencing project. | isolation source: worker | host: Macrotermes natalensis | reverse complement strand
GGCGACAATGAGCGCGCGGCGAAGTGGATCAAAAACGGCGCGCAACCGACGGATACTGTGCGCGCTTTGTTAAAAAAGAGCGGCGCTATCCAGTAAAGGGATAGGGTGCGTTCGATGGATCATCTGGTAAAATTTATTGCACAGAGCCTTGTCGACAAACCCGAGGATGTGAAGATCAGCGTGAAGGAAGAGGACGATGCGGTCGTCATTGAACTCACGGTTGCACCGGGCGGCGAGGTTCGCCGCGAAGAGTCTGCCCGATCTGCCGATAGTCCCACCCGTCAATGAAGATGAAATACCCGTGTATGCCCATCCTGTCCAATTGCGCAGCAATTTCTTCATAATGGATGCTGGTGATTATCAGCCGCGAATCCGCGTCCAGAAGCGCCGGCAGCTCTTTCGGAGAGCGCACCGGAACGCCGTAGGCGGAGCCTCCCCATTTGGACTCGGCGTTGTCGAAGGCGCAGACCACATTCAAGCCTTCGCCATACCGCGCCAACCATATCCGCAGACTGTCCCCCGCGCCGAAAAAGAAGACCTTTTTGCCGGCTATGCCCAGGAGCGCGTCGGCATAGCGTTTCGTATACTCTCTATACGAACGCCGCGCATCCAGTATGCGCCCCTTGGGAGTGCAGACGGACGGGCGATAGGCCGGCAGCCGTTCATGAAAGCCTTCGGGATAGGACACGGCAAGCGTTTCCCGCCAGCCGGCCGGAGCGGGAATCTGCAACCCTTCAAAATCCATGCGCACGCTTTCCCGGAACCATTCCCTGTCATAGACGCGGCGGCCCCGCTTGCCGCGCAGAACAGGCATTGCATAATAGCGCCCGTCGGAAAAGCTGGAGCACATCGCTTCATAGCAATCGGCAAAAAGAGCGTACCGCCCGCGCAGGCCGGCGAAGCGATAGCAATATTCCTCCTTGAAGCCGGACAGGTCGTCGCCGCCGCTTTCATCAAGGGCCGCGCTGCCCATCATCTGCCGATGAATTTTTTTCGCCGCGCGCTGCACTCTCCCGGCGGCCACGATGTCGGGAACCGTGTCGAGAGGGATGACGTCGATATATATCCCCATATGCCCGCCGCGGGTATAGCCGTTGGGGAAATTATGAATATGCGCGGTGTCGTCGCGCATCAGCCGCATGAAGCGGGGCGACGCGCCGGGGTCGTTGGCTGTCGTCTGCAAAAAATATGGTGGCTGGAACAGTTCCGGAAGAGCGCGAAGACGATCATAGTCGCTCCGGGACATGGCGACGTCGATGTCGTCGTCCCAGGGGATGAATCCCCCGTGCCGTGCGGCTCCCAAAAGGGTTCCGAACATGGCGAAAAACGCGAGTCCCTCGCGCTCCATGACGCGGACGAATTCCTTCAGTATGGCAAACTGAACCGCCTGCGGATCATTCATCAATCAATGCCTCCAAGCGGCAATGGACGAAACAGCCCGTTCCGTCTCGATCGCCAGCGCATCGGCGCCATGGCCGAAGACTTCCCTGTCGGTGTCTGGAATGGTTTTTGAAAACAATTCATCGCGCTGCCCGGCAAGCCCGTAGCGTTCCAGCAGAAGAGAGAACCAGCGCTCCGAGCGCGGGTTGTCCCGGAACACGCGCGAGCAATAGCGGATCGCCCCGATCGCCCTGGCAAGGGCGATGTCCGGCGAAGCGTTTTCCCAATAATATTCCTGATCAAAGAAAACTATCCGGTCGCTCTCCGCGTCATAAAAACAGTTTGCCGGGACAAGCTCCCAGTAACAACGGCCATTGACCGAGGCTTTCATGATGCTGTCCCGTATGCGGTCGAAGTGTCTGTACATCCCGTTTTCATCAAAAACCCCGCGCGAAAGTTTGTCGGCCCAGTAATCCCAAAGGGTGGGCAGGTTCATGCGGGGCATGACGAGCGAGTCGCCGACAATGCGCGTCTCGACGACATCGACTCCCAGGGCGGCCAGATCCCGATGATTCCGGTGAATCCGGCGGACGCTTTCCAGGCCGTCCGGGTGGAGCGGTTTTTTATGCACTGCGCCGTCGTTCCGGACGATGGTCGCAAACCGCTTTGCCGGTTCGCGGTAGGCGGTGACGGCGGCGTAGTCGACGGGACAGGGCGTGGAACCGCTGTCGCGCCGGGCCTCCACCAGATACGCCCCGCACATGAATTCAAAGGCGGCGTTGCGAATGACTTCCCGATACAGATCGCGTTCGTCAAACTGGAGCCCCGCGTCGTCAGCTACATAGGGGTCAAAGCGCTGGTTCAGGTATTCGCCCGGCAGGTAGTTTTCCGAATAGATCTCCCGGGCGAACCAGTGATCGGTCAAGGGATAATACCACTTCTGCCCCGCGAATCCGGCCAACTTCAAACGTATCCGCAGTTCCGCCCGGCTTGGAAGGGGCGATTCGCCGCGCCCGAGCAGGGTGTCATGCGGCGCCCCGGCGTTGGGAGCTTTTTTCCCCGCCCAATACCGCAGTGCGAACGGATTTTCATACGCAAGGAGCAAACGCCCGCCGGGTTTCAGCCGATCGCCAAATGCCGCCAAAGCCTCAACAGCGAAATCTGTTGGATCAAGGGCGACAATATAGTCAACAGCCCCTGCCCCGGCGTCGCGCGGGTGCACGACCGTGCAGCCCCGGTTTTCCAACAAGTCGGCAAGCGCGCCGCCGCTCAGATCGAGCGCAGCCTCGCCGCGCTCGAACGGATACCAGCACAACACCCCCTCTCTCATGGGGGTTGCGCTGTAAAAGGTTTGCAGACGATCATTCAGCGACATTGAGCACTAGTCCAATGCACGATGGATCAAAGACGTGGTGATATTCATTGACCGCAAAGCCATAATCAGTCAATTCCTGAGTGATGATTTTCGCTGCATCCAAACTTTGCATAGTCAAAAGGATGAAATAATCATTGCTCTTCCCTCTTAGAAATTCGGATTTACGCACAACATGCCCAAATATGATCTCGCCGTGCTTTTCCGGAGAACCGTCAACAATCACATCAACCGGAATGTCCGCAGACGAAAGCGCCAGAAGCAAATCGCCGACAAAACGGGTAGCGCCCCACAGCGCCAGTTTTTTCCCGCAAAGCATTTTGGGTAATTTTTCCGTCAATTCAAAAAACAAAGAGCGCTTTTTCCAAATCATATAGGCGCGGCAGTCAAAAATGTCGGGAAAAAAAACAGAGGAATCAATTAATTTTCCAATTTGAATTTTCAGTTGATTTTCCCGTGCGCGGTATTCATTGATTTTTCGCGCATCTCCATCTTCGTCAGCGTATGGAGTCAAGAGTTTGTACTGATAATATTTCTCCCATAGGGTCGATCGCATGGGGCGCTCTTGAATGGCGTTGGGTTTCCAGGGAGACACATAATGAATTATAAGTGGATTTTGGCAAGCCTCCTTCCAGTCCTCAAGCGGCGTATTATAGGAAGTGAGGGCATGGGAAGTAAAATCCTGTACATCGAATTTCGGCTTCAAAAGGACAAATTTCTCATGAAGAAGATAATTAAGTATATCCTGATCTACAAACCAGTTAAGTTTGTTTGTCCGAGCTTTTTCTTCAAGAGGCCGCAGCAAAGCCATTGATTTTTCCAGAAGACCGAACTCTCTCAATTTTCCCAAATCAAGCAAGAGAACGCCGGCATTGAAATAGACGCTGCTTTTATCAAATCCGAGCGTTTCTTTTTTTTTGCCAAGCCACAATTGATCCATCTCGGCCGCCGCCGCGCAATACATGCCATTCAACTCTATATTCCACAGCTCGTTTATATCGCCATCAACAACGGTATCGCCATCGATATAAATGACCTTGTCAATGCCTTCAAGCAAATCAGGCAGAAAAAGCCTGTAATATGTTTCAACTGTGAAATGAAGATCAAGTGAAAATGCGCTGACATCAAAGCGGGAAACATCATAAAATTTCCATTCTCCATGCGGAAAACGGGACTTCAATGCAGAAAGATTTTTTTTGCCCTCATTCGAAACACGGCTCTCAAGAATATGGAAATGAACATCACAGCGTGTATTGCAAAGAATCGACGCCATCGAAACGCAGGCCAACTCGGCAAAATCATTGTTGAACGCATACGCAATATGAATTGTATCCAACCAAAATCTCCTCAAAGCAATGCAATTACAGAAAATTCTTGAATGAGCGCCGGATCCGAAATCAGATTTTCACGATGCCGTTTTCCTGCGGTTTTTATCATTTGCTGCAAACACAGCCGGCATGACGCCGGTTTTATCATCAAGGCGATGCGCGATCCACCGGTCTCCCGATTTTCAATAATTCCGGGAACGCCGAATAGCGCCGGGCGAATTTGGGAATATTTTCCCTGGGAATGATGAGGCATCCTCTTTTTTCAAGATCGCAGACGGTTTTCTCTTTGATTTCCGAGTCGTCAAAATCCCCAAGAATCACAATGTCCCTTGCATGAATCAGAGAATAATCGATTTCCAGCGCCGCCGTGCCATCGCCGCCCGTATCCCATACTTCCGTCGGCTCCAGGGGAGTTCCCCGCAAATGGGAAAAAAGCTCAACATTAGTCGCTCTTGATGCGCCACATCCCACAATACGGCAGGCCGGCGCAATCAAGCAATTTTTGACCATTTCATAAAACATAAATTCCGAACCTTTTGTTCTGTCCGGCTCAATGCCCGGGAATATCGAAAATGCCTCATTGACGGCGGCGAGAAATCTGGCATGTGGCTTATGCAGATTCCATTGCGCCAACATGGCGCCAAACTCTGAAATGGTCAATGACGGATGTGGAAAATATGCCGTAAATCCGCGAAAAAGCTGGTATATGCGGAACGTCAGGGAAATGATCGCGGCATTCAGGAGATTTTTGGATTTTTTACTGTCAACCACGCAGGCGGGCAACGCCTCGATGGCAATCCTGCTCAGCCGCAGGTATTCATTATAATACTTTTCAGTCTGCCACATCCACCGCATCCTTGAATGGCTCTCTTCATTCATGTTGAAACCATACAATGGCAGCGGGAAGTACTTGAGCTTGCCTCCGTTGGCCAAGACCGGAATGATGTAGCCTGGTTCATGAGAACCTTCTGTCTTGGTATAATATGTTTCAACGATGCGGCATTTGCGAAAATATTCGGCCCGCAGCATATACCGCCATGGCTCGGTATGGAAATCCGCCAGCAACCAGCGCTCGGTGCGGTATGGATCGTTCTCGATCATTTCTTTCGGTTCAAACGGCAGGAATTGCTTGCGCGCCCCCCGTCCGGTGTATCGTTGGCCTTCACAGGCGGTAAAGTCATATTCTCCATGTTCCGCAAGCCATCCGGCCATGGTGCTGACATATTTCGGATCCAGCTCGTCATCGGAATCCACCATGCAAACCAAATCGCCTGTCACGCGCTCAAGACCCGCTTTGGCGGCAGCGCAGACGCCCGCGTTTTCCTGATCGATGAGCACAACGCCATAACCACGCTCGATGAATTTTCGCTCATATTCGGCAATAACTTCGCGTGTGCCGTCCGTGCTCCCGTCATTGACAAGGATGATTTCGATGTTGCCCCATTCCTGCGCGATGACGGAATCGAACATTTCGCCTATGGCCTGCACTTTGTTATAGCACGGCATAACCATGCTAACCTTCAGTTGGCGCATGCCCCAACCTTTCTCTCCACAGCCACGTGCAGAAACTCCACCGCCGCACAGCGAGTCAATGGCATTCCTCCGACGGCGGAGCCTCATCCATTCCGAAGATCAGCGATGTTTTTTTGACACAAAGTCACGCAATCCAAATTATAAAACCTGTCTTCGCCGCCGCCCCAAGTCACCAAAGACTGCGCAAGAACGTCCAAACCGGCTCTCATCGCGCAATGCGCAAAAAGATCAGCCGACATGAAATTGCGCGAATGAGGGTTGCTCCACCACATCCGTCCAGGCGAACCCGTATAGTTCGAATGATGCAACAAAGCGCGTCCTCCGGGAAGAAGCACGCGGTTGATATCAAAAAGATTTTTCCCGGATTATGGCAAGGGATCGCAACCCCTCCCCAAAAAACGTCCAATCGTACGTCGCCTTGAACCTTGTTGTCAAGAAAGGCAACAACGTTCCCGGCGCTTGCACTGGAGTTGCGCAACGACTCCAAATAGCGGCGGCCATAGACGCCGGCGCCAAAAACAAGCGTTTTCATATAACGCCAATCTTTTTATCGAAAATTCTATTTTTGAGGAGAAATCCAAACTATTTTATTTTCATCAATTCCTATCGCAATCAATTCATCTTTTATTTCTTCTGCTGTTTTTTCATTTTTCACAGCTATCAGGACATAGTCATACGGGATATTATGAATCATTAGAGGATCGGAAATCTTCTCCTCGCCGCGCATATTCCGATAATTTTTATCGCACCACATGAGAACATTGGCATAGCATGTTGCTTTTAATTGTTGAAAAAAGGCTTCGCCAACCCTCCCCGCGCCATAAAGCGCTATGTTCGCACCCTTTTCAATCGCATTAAAAGGAAATAAATATTTCTCAAAGCAATTGAATATGTTCCTGTTGAAATTGCGGAATAAAATTTCTTCATAGAAAGTTGATTCTCGGGCGTATTTCCAAAAATACTCCGCCAGATCAATATCGGGGCGGAACCATGGTTTGAGATATGTATGGTAATGAATAATACACGCATCCGCTTCAATTTCATCCAAAGTCCTGCTCCCTGCAAAAGAATTGGAGCGGGCATTCAAAGCGGCATTTCCCCATCCGCAATTCCAACGCCGATCAATGAATCTCACACTGTTTCGGCAGACTATGTTCAGCACATCCTGATCCCAAACGCGAAAATAGGTATCGCCCGCAAGCAGATCGAAGCATTTTCGCTTTATACTCTGTTCTTTGAATTTTCTGGAATTGATAATAAGGACGCCTGCATTGAAAACATCCGAAGGTTCTATTTTAAGCGTATTTCTCGCGTGTTCAACAAGCCAATCGAATGCTATTTCCCGTGTCGCCCCAAGGATTGAGTCGCCAATGTCCTGTGCATATAATTGCGCAATATCCTGCAAAACGATCAAATCACAGTCCAAATAAATGATTTTTTCATACTGCGGCAGAACATCCGGGATTACCATTCGGTACACTGTTTCAACAGACACATGACCGTCAGGCGAGTAATCCAATTCCCGAAGTTCTTCGGTGACATCTATGAACTCAATATGGATGTTACCCTTCCTCAAGGCTTCAATTCGCCTGATATTCCGCGCAGACAAATGAGTGTAAAGGATATAAACGGCATAATCATTGTCGCTGCCGGCATGATCTATCAGCGATCGCATTGCGACGTCCAAATAAGGCGCATAATTGTCGTTTGTCGAAAACGCCACCGGTATGATGCACGATTTGACGCCCGTCTCATCCATTTTTATTATTCTCTCGATTTTGACAAGATCCGGGAACTGCATATAGCGATTTCAAATCAGTCGCAGTGCGTTCTGTGATCGAATATTCCGCCTATGCATTGCACCTTGTTGCAACAAGTCATGACATGCCGGCTTTCAATTCCTGCATACCCCGCCCTCCCCCGGCAGCTTACGGAAACTCCAACACCATCACAGGATGCCAATGACGTTCCTCTGGCGGCGGCAGTTGCATAAAATCGCCGTATTTAAACTCCAAATACTCCAATCGGCGCTTCATCGCGCGGAAAAAATGTCCCGAAAACTCGATATCCTCATATTCATCATAGTACCGTGCGGAAACGCCCAAATTCCCGTCTTTGGGCTGCGGAAACGTCAAGGCGCGGCAAAATCCCGATTCCCTGATCCCGGTCAATTTGTCCAGGCACCAGAACGCAAAATTGCGCGGAATTTTGCTCAAAACCCCATAGGCTATCCTCTGGATTCCATGTTTTGCAGCTATTCTCCCGCTTTCCGCATACAATGCCTTACGGATGACGAAACACGCAAAACAGTGCAACAATCGCAGAGGATAAAACTGAGGAATATTGTCAATCGGGAATATGTCAAGAAAAATTCCTGTTCGCATTTTCATGTGTTCCTGCCCAACTCGGATAAATTTGCTGTCTTTGCGGCGCAATCGGGCATAGCCCCAAGGGTACTCGGGATCTGTGGTATTATCCTGGAAAAAAAACCTGCCTGCATCCAAATCAACCATGCATGCATCCCGAAACCGGATATACTCGGCACGTTTCATGGAGACGTCGCCATCGTCGTCCCACGGAATGAAGCCTCCGTGCCGAACAGCTCCCAGGAGCGTTCCTCCGCTCAGCGTGTATTCGATCCCGTGCTTGCGGCAGACTCTATCGAGTTCAACGAGCAGTTCGAGCAAAACCGATTGGAGCTTCCCCAGCGTCTCAGCATTCAGTTGCCGGACATTCGGAGCATTCATGCGTCAAATCCTTTTGGCAGCCTGAAACGGGAACACGGATGGCGCCGCCTCAGCTCCGGTGGCGGCATTTGCATATAGTCTCCGTAGAGGAATGTCAGGTAATCGGCGTACTGCGTGCTCGCAGACAACGTTTTTCCCTCGAACTCCATTGTCATGAATTCCTCAAACCAGGAACGCTGATACCCATGCGCCAGGCGTTGCTTCGCCACTACCGGAAAAGCGTAGCACCGGACGAAACGCGTGTGCCGTGCATTCATGCGTTCCGCAAGCCAGCCATAGGCTGCAAACGCCGCTCTCAGCGGAATGCAATTCAACAAGCTGTACACAAACCGCGCTGCCGCATTGGCCGCATTGACCTTTCCATCGTCCGAGTACAAGACCTTGCGCCAAAAATAACAATACAATGTACAGCAAACCCTCAGCGGATAGAAGTCGGGAACATTGTCACGCGGGAATATATCAAGAAATATCCCCGTCCGCATTTTCAAATGCTCCTGACCACAGCGGACGAACTCGGAATCCAATCTCCGTAATCGTCCAAATCCGCGGCGATACTCCGGATCCGTCGTATTATCCTGAAAAAAAAATCGGGAAACGTCCAAATCCGTTTTACAGGCTTCCCGGAGTTTATCGTACTCACTCCGCAGCATGACGAGGTCGACATCATCATCCCATGGAATGAATCCCTTATGACGAACCGCTCCCAGCAGAGTGCCGGCATCAAGGCCATACCGTATGCCGTGCTTCCCGCATATGCGGTCGAGCTCCACAAGCATTTCCAAAAGAACAATCTGCAATGAGCGCAATTCGCCCGGCGACAGAGTATAGGCGTTTTTTGTTTCGGTGCGCATATGTTTCCTTCGGCGTAATCAACAATTCGCGGGACGCCCCGTCTTTTTTATCACAGCAGGACAACCTGCCACCATTACATCGTCAGGTATGTCCGCAATGACTACGGCTCCTGCAGCTATAGTGACATTTTTTCCTATGTGCTTGTGATTGATGATGCAGGAGGAGGCGCCGACAAAAGTATTATCTCCAATGGAAACATTGCCCGTCGTAGTCGAGCGCGGAGCCATGTGAACACATTCTCCCAGTTCACAGTCGTGCGCAACCAGGGCGGAGGTATTGATATAGCATCCATTTCCCAACTTTGACTCTGTCTCAATAACGCCCATGGCGTTGATAAATAAGCCAAAACCCAAATTGGCGCTTTCCGAAATGCATGCGGTTGGATGAATAATATTCGGGATTGTGAATTGCGCCGTCATAATTCTGGAAAAATACCGCGCCCTAATCCGGGGATCGCCTATGCACACGAAAGCATGGGTGTAATTTTTCCGAAAATCCTCCAGATCGTCGCATTTTCCTATCACGGAAACGCCCAGCACGTCATCATCCTTTGAAAAATTGTCAAGAAAAGCGAGTTCAGAATAATCGCCTTGCATCTTTAATATCTCAACAATCATCTTTGCTATTCCACCGGCGCCCAGCAATAAAATTTTTTTATTCATACAAATACCCTTCTGGCTGGATATCGCAGCCCCTTTGAGGGCGGCTGCAACGGAACGATTCTCTTTTCTCCCAGACGTGCGGGATATTCCATTCTGGAAATCGGAAAGAGGCTGATGCTATCCAGCGAACGCTGTAGAATGGAAACGCCGGACACCTCGACCATGCATTTTGGCCGTTCCGCCGTTTCATACCGCAATCTCCGCCCTATTCCGGCCGCCAATATGATGGCTTGCATGGCTATGCCTGTATCTCTTCCATATCAATCGTCGGGATTCTATTTCCGACTTGCGCTCTGATTTCATAAAATCCCAGCATGGGCGTTGCGATAACAACGTCAGCGCGATCCTTCAGATCATCCCACGGCTTCACATCCAAACCCTCAATGCCGGACGCCTTATTCGGATCGGTGACTTCAAATGAAATGCCGGCCTCCTTCAAGGTGAAGCATAAACGGCGTCCCCGAATTCCGGAACCCCAGACAACAACGCGCTTGAAACCCTTGAGGGCGTTTTTGGCACGCATCACATCAAAATCCACCAGCTTCCGCTTGATCTGCTCCCCTGTGAGCGGCTTATGCAGAGCCTCGTACAGCAACCCAAGCTTCTCCCGGATGCAATCATTTTGCATTGAAGCGACAACTGCCGGCACATCGATATTCTCACCATGCGCATACTGCATGAAGGAATTGAAATAACGCCCGCACGCATTTTCAGGAAAAAAATACAAATATGTAGCCAGCCATGCCAGGGATCTGGCGTCAAACAAAAGCAGTTCCCCGTCCGAAAGAACTATTTTCCGCCTCTGTCGCATTTGAACAAAAGCATCATAGTAAAAAGGCGCTCGAATATCCTTCGACGATGATTGCATCAGGCTGCCCGGGTTTATGCAGTAATAATACAGAGCCTCAGGCAGCTTATTGCATTTTTCAAACAATGTCAGCCACGTAAAGCACATTGAAACATCTTCCACTCCATATTGAAATCCTTCAGCAAAATCCAGGCGATTTCCGACAAATGATTCATGCTTGACAATGCCCCCCCATACCCAGACATCGCAAAGGAGATTCCTCCCGCAGCGTTCATCCCGTTCAGTGTATCTTTTTCTGTATCGCATGGCGTCATCAACCATATAGAGATCGCAATACACATAATCCGCATCATTCTCCCGAGCCTTGCCATACAGCTTCTCGCACATACGTGAATCAATATAATCATCGCTGTCGACAAAGTTAAGATATTCCCCTTTTGCGGCGCGTATTCCGGTATTGCGCGCACAGCCCAGTTTTTTATTTTCTGAATGCCAGAGACATTTGATTTTATCAGGATATTTCATTTCAAACTCACGCATAATCACGGAATCACGAGGATCCGGCGAGCAATCATTCACAACTATAATTTCAATTTCCTGCATAGTTTGATTGACGCATGATTCAAGACACCTGCGCAGGTACCTGGAAACGTTATAAACAGGGATGATTATTGAAATCTTGCACTCAGGCATATATGTCACATTTTCCTTTTTTCCAGGAATGATTCCATAACCCCGGCCATCGCGATGGACTCCTTCCGTGTGAGCGCATAATTCCGGCCATGGGGATCGCTTATGTTCCGCACGAAATCCGCTATCTCGTACCGCAGGCCGAAGCCGGCGAACGGGACAGAGACCGTTTCGTTCTCTTCCGTATTTTCGCGACATATTTCAAAGCTTTTGGTAAGCCACCACGGGGACTTGGCAAGGATATACCCCTCGCTGCCGGAGATAAGCAGCTGCCCTTCGCTTTTGACGCCTATGCCGGTTTTCGCGCAGGCCACGGCTTCGTCGTATTTGAAATGCGCCTTTGCGTAGATGTCCACCCCGTTCTTTTCTGTAAAAAACTCAAAGCGCAAATCCCGATACTCCGCGCCCAAAATCTTGATGATCGGCAGCAGCGAATAGCTCGCAAGCTCGGTGAAACTGCCGCCGACGCCGGGGTCATACTCGCGCGCCCCTGGCATGTCGGGCACAAGCTTCGTGAACGCAGCCTCGACATCGCGGATTTTTCCCAGACGGCCGCCCCTGACAATAGCCAGTAGATTCTGAAATCCGGGAAGATACGCGGTTTTAATCGCCTCCATCAACACAAGCCCCCTGCTCCGGGCCAGATCGAACAGCTCCCGCGCTTCAGATTCGCGCAACACCATGGGCTTTTCGCACAGGACATGCCTCCCCGCCAGAAGCGCCCGCCGCGCATACCCGTAGTGCGTCCCGTGGGGCGAGGCTATATAGACGGCGCCCACCCTGTCCAAAAACGCATCGTAGTCATCGAAATACGCTTCCACTTCGTGGATGTCGGCAAAGTATCGCGCGCTTTCGATGTGCGGATTGTATATGGCCTCGACAGAGACGCCGCTTACCAGCTTGACCTCCTCCATGGTTCGTTTCGCGATTCTGCCTGTGCCGACAACGCCCAGCGGCACTATTCCGTATCGCTCCTCGCGCAAATTGGTGCTGGATATGCTTTTTGTCCTGTCAAGATAGACGACCTGACAATATTCCTTGAGATGATCGAATTTCCCGAGCCAATCCGAGCCGACGGTAAAAACATCGACTTCGTATTTTTGCACATCCGATATTTTCTGCCCCGCGTGCTCTTCAATAATCACCTCGTCGGCAAAGCCGCAGCCGCGCACATTGTCAATGCGCCGCATGAGCGGATCGACGACATTCATCTTGCCGCGCTGGAGATCGTACTGCTCGGTCGTGACGCCGACGATGAGATAGTCGCCCAGCGCCTTCGCCCGCTCCAAAAGCCGCCGGTGCCCCTCGTGGAAGAGATCCCATGTTCCGTATGTGATGACTTTCCTCACCGCACCGATCCTTTTCAAGCGATCCGCTCCGGGGGAATGCCCAGCGAGCGCAGGCAAGCTTTCGACCGCCGAGGCTTTGGGCGGCAGGGTCAATTCCCGCAAGAGCGTCGTGGAGACTTCCTTTGTATAGGGAAAAAACACCAAAACAGCCCCACGCGCCTTCAAATCCTCCTCTTCCCAGGCCCAGCCGTCATGGAGATGATCATCCCCGCTGAACATGGCGTCGAAACGGTATTTCTCCCAGGCTGCAACCTTGTTCAACAGCGGTTCGGTGGTGACGTCGAGCTCATCCACATATTTCAACGCGCCGACTATCTCCATCCGTTCGCGCAGCGGGATGACAGGCCATTTCTTCTTTCCCTTTGCGATGCATTCATCAGCAAGCACCCCGACGACAAGGTGATCGCACCGCTCTTTGGCGCGGCGGATCAGGTTCAGGTGCCCGATATGAAACATGTCGAAAGAGCCGGAGACATAGCCCCTGCCCCATCGCCCATCCGTGTCGGAAGCGAGCATTCTCCCTCTCAGTCACATCATGGCGGCTGCGGTGAGACGCAACATAATGTAGATTATCATAACACGTTATATAATCATTTATTCATAAATACGTTATCAGCCCTGCCACACCTTTTCGGTGTGGCATTTTTGCATGCCACAGCCGCAAAAAATCATCCAACCCATTGCACCGAAAAAAGATGACATTCTAATCCTATAATCTACAGTATGTTGCGTTCATGAGCCAACATCGCTTATGCAAATATATGAATAGGCATTGTCCGGTAATCGGATTGTGCGCCGCAGCTTACCGATCCTTTCTCTTGAAGAACATCCCGGCGGAATCGATCCTGTTGGTGAAGACGCCGTCGATGGCCCTATCCTTCGCCAGTTCGAAATCCTCGGTCCCGTTGACCGTCCAGGCCCGAACCTTGACGCCCCGTGCATGGCATTCGTCCACCAGACCGGGATACCGGAGCTGGCTGATATTGGGATGGAGAGCCGTCGCGCCGGTTTTTTCGCACTCCTCGCCTGTCACGAGAATCCCGCCGCCGCACAAAAGCGCGGTGTCGGCCGCGGGCTCCAGGCGTTTCAGGTTCTGAACAGAATAGTGGTTGAAGGACGACCACACGATCCGATCCAGCATGCCGCACCGCCCTGCCAGAGCCAAAGCCTTTTCCTCAATGCCTTCATAAAAAACGATGCCGGTCTTGAGTTCGATATTAATCGCAAGCCCTGTCGGCTTCAGCAACGCAAAAACCTCCTCCAGCGTCGGTATCCCGATGACGTCGGGCGGCGTCAGACAAATATCCGAAATGCGGGAACGCATCCGCTCCGGCATCTCCATGAGCGGCGAAGGCGTTTTGCCGCCTTTGTTGCAATTGAGCTTTTTGATTTTGGAAAGGGTGAAATCCTTCACAGAACCGTGCCCGTCGCTGGTGCGATCGACTGTCTCGTCGTGGATGACGACAAGCTCGTTGTCCCGGGTCAGCTGAATGTCCAACTCCACGCCGTCCGCGCCCATGTCGACCGCCATCTGAAAGGCGATCAGCGTGTTTTCCGGCGCGAAATGACACGCGCCCCGGTGCGCCCAAATCTCCATCACAGCCACCGCGCCTTTCCGCCGCACACGCTCCGATCCCGGCCGGCGCCGAAACGGATGAAGCGCATGCTTCTTTCCTCCGCGTTCACCAGCAAAACGTCCCAAAGCTCCTGCGAAGCATCGCCCAGCCGCCGTTCCGGCGTTATGAAACCGTCAGTTTTGCGTTCGGTGAACGCCTCGCACTTGGCGTTGGCAATGGAGACTATCGGAAATCCTTCGCCGTTGTCAAGCCTGTCCGCGTGGTTGTGGCCGTTGACCCATGCGAGGATCCTCTTTTCATGCTGTTTGGCGACAGCCAAGATTTCCTTCTCGCCGCGCAGGACGCTTGTCCAATATTGCAGTCTCGCCGCCGGAGGCAGATGCGAGAACACAATCGCCGGAACGCCGGCCGGCAGAGACGACAAAGTCTGTTCGAACCAATCAACGCACTCCGGGGAATATCCATAGCGGCATCCCTCGGCCGGATCAAACGAATCAAGAAAAACGAGGCGCACTCCAGGCATGTCGACAGAATACCGGACGTCCCGCCCGTCCAAATACAGTTCGCGCTGCTCTTTCACGGTGAACTGTTCCGGATTGTTCCGAAAGTAGTTCGATTCGTGGTTGCCGAGGGCGAGCCAGACCGGAGCCCCGCAGCTTCGCAGCCCGGTCAGCATGGTTTGCACATAGTTCCGGGTGACGTCTCCTGCCACCATGCCGTCGGTCAGGTCGCCCAGATGAATGATGCCGTCAAACCCTGTTTCCCGGCTCAGCGCCGCGATGCCGGCCAGCGTATCATCCCACGTGCCGTTCACAGTATAATGGGTGTCTGTGAGCAGGGCAAAGACGAATTCGCCCGGCCGGTCGATCTGCATGTGCAGGCAGGGCATTCCCTGGTAGAGGCAGTTCATCACCCCGCCGGGAACGTGATGCGAGCGGACGTCGGCCATCATGTTGGCCTGGCTCAGCGAGTGCTTG
>QMCD01001460.1_pt1 | contig 15292 bp, 11 predicted proteins | sample 1821841 | NCBI WGS metagenome assembly QMCD01 (sample SAMN01991225, study PRJNA193472) | Termite gut metagenome, whole genome shotgun sequencing project. | isolation source: worker | host: Macrotermes natalensis | reverse complement strand
GGAGATACCCTGACAAACGATTGGGATATGTTGCGGGAAGCCAATCCCGCCAAGAAACCCTATTTCGATGCGGTGGTGGCCAATCCTCCTTTCAGTTACCGCTGGAGCCCAGGCGAAGACATGAGCAACGATATGCGATTCAAAAATTACGGACTGGCCCCCAAGTCCGCTGCGGACTTCGCTTTCCTGCTACATGGTTTTCACTACCTGAAGCCGGAAGGCGTAATGGCCATTATTTTGCCTCATGGCGTGCTGTTCCGGGGCGGTGTGGAAGAACGCATCCGCCGTAAACTGTTGGATGATGGCAACATCGATACAATAATCGGCTTACCAGCCAACCTATTCTATTCCACCGGCATACCGGTGTGCATTTTGGTGCTGAAAAAATGTAAAAAACCGGATGACGTGCTGTTCATCAACGCCAGTGAGCATTTCGATAAGGCCAAACGGCAGAACCGCCTTTTGCCGGAGCATATCGACAAAATAATCGCCACCTATCAAAAACGCAACGAAGAGCCTCGCTACTCTAGGCGCGTAACGATGGACGAGATTAAAGGCAATGACTATAACTTGAATCTCTCCCGCTACGTCAGCACCACTGTGGCGGAAGAAGAAGTGGATATTGTAGCCGTAAACAGAGAATTGATATCGTTGGAGGAGAAAATCAGAGGAGCTACAGACCAGCACAACCAGTTTCTTAAAGAGCTTGGTTTACCACTGTTGCCATCGTAAAAAAATGAACGAGGCGTAAAATATGACCCCTGAACATATACGGAAAATGTTGACCGATGGCGAGGGCCTGACAGTCGAATTCAAAAAATGCGTGAATGAACTGAGCAAGAGCGTATGGGAGACGGTCTGTTCGTTTGCCAACCGTTATGGCGGTCATCTTTTGCTTGGCGTGGAAGATGACGGCACGCTCATCGGGGTGAATCCCAANGGGGATAAAGAAGAATTTCGTCAGCACGCTGAACAATCCGCAAAAGACGTCACCATCCCTGTTCCTGAATCTCGAAGAGATAGAACTGGACGGCAAGTTGCTACTCCATGCCTATATTCCCGTGAGTTCGCAGATACAGTCCTGTGCGGGCCGGATATATGACCGTAATGAGGACGGGGATTTTGATATCACAAACTCAAGCGATCTGGTGACGCATCTGTCGATCCGCAAATCGAGCCAATTCACCGAACGAGAAGTCTTTCCATACGCCAAAGAAAAACACCTGCTTCTGGATAAATTGATGCCGCTGGTGCGGAACATGGCAATCGGCAGGGTACAAGAACATCCGTGGAAGACTATGTCAGACATGGATATTTTAAAAAGCGCCGGTCTCTATGAAGAAGATGTTAAGACTGGTAAGCGTGGCTTCAACCGTGCGGCAATACTTCTGTTTGGCCGGGATGAAATTATCCAACAGGTCGCGCCAGGTTATGTCACCGATTGTTTGCTTCGTGTAAAAAACACCGACCGATATGATGATAGGGAGCGCGTTGAAACAAATCTCATAGAAAGTTTTGATGCGCTAATGGCTTTCATTGCCAAACATACCAACGATCCATTTTTCCTGATAGACAATTTGAACGTAAGCGTCAGAAGCCATATTGCCAAAGAAATCGTTTCAAATATCCTTGTCCACCGTGAGTATTCAGGAACCTTTCCGGCCCGCATCATCATCGAAAAAGATCGTCTGGTGGCGGAAAACTGGAATCGCGCCCTGCGGCATGGGCCTATAGACCCCGCAAATTTTGAACCGTACCCCAAGAACCCCACCCTGGCCCGCTTCTTCGTCAATATTGGCTATGCGGATACGCTCGGCTCAGGTGTCCGCAATCTCGTAAAATACACCAAACTCTATTCCGGCGGCGCACCAGAGTTGACTGAAGGTGAAATATTCAGAGTCACCATTCCCTTGGGGGCGAATGTTCCGATCGGCATCATGCAATCAAGCGACAAAAAGTATGAAAGCTCTGTCACCCAGAAGGTGACAGAGAAGGGTACAGAGGGGGTGACAGAGGTTACAGAGAAGGTGACAGAGGATGAGCTCAAAATTTTGGCCGCCTTCTCACAAAATGGAGAAATCACGCAAAATGAACTTGCCATGCGTCTGGGGGTGAGCAGGAAGACGGTAGCTGCGCGGATAAAGGCGCTCAAAGAGAAAAACTTGATTCATCGTGTTGGCTCAGATACCAAAGGGCATTGGGAAGTGACTGTGACAGTATGATGACGAGACGTGAATCACTCAAAACTGGTAAAGAAGGCTTTTACGACATCACAGCCGCCGTTAAAGATGTGATTAGAAAAAGCGGGGTGGAGTCTGGATTGTGCGTGATATATTGCCCACATACTACTGCCGGAATCACCATAAATGAGAATGCCGACCCCGATGTCATCAAAGACTTGCTCTACGGGCTTGATAAAACCTTTCCTGACCGGCCAGAATTTCGCCATGCGGAAGGCAACAGCGCGGCGCACCTGAAGGCAAGCTGTATCGGATCAAGTGTGACGCTCATTGTGGAAAACGGTCTGCCCCTGCTTGGCACATGGCAGGGCATCTACTTTTGCGAATTCGATGGGCCGCGTGAACGCCAGTACCTCATCAAAATTATCGCCGGATAATTATGGAGCCCCATGGATATTTCACTTGGAAAGGGGCTCACTACTCATGACACCCTTTGTCAAATGCTTGAACTGCAAGTGGTTTTAAACGGCAAGTAAATCTGAGAGGGTACAAGTTTAGCTTGTACCCTTTCGGCCTGAATGCTGACAGCAAGGCCGCACAGATTCCTAATGTACGATTACCGTCTTATGTGGCCCCTGTGTCAAGCAGAAAATCGAATAATTTTCTGAATTGCTCTTTTTCCGCTTTTTCCGTCCCAGTGATAGGCAGTATCGGCTGGCGCGGGCCTTGCTCCAGGCACACCAAAAGATGCCGGGACGAGCAAGGCCCGCGACAGCCCCGGCGCTGCGAGTTATTCTTCTTCAAGCGTCTGGGTAACTCGGCGTCTTATTCGTGCCATTACGCACCAGGTACCCTTTTCGGTACTATAAAGAGATTGCGCCATGTCGGAACGTTGCCCAAGTTAATGGCAACACGGTAATCTCGCGCCTTTCCCTTTTCCAGACCGCTTGTCGGTCAAGATTGATCAGCGGACAGGCGTATAGACCCTGTTTTCAACCGCCACACGCCAAAGAATGATCAGGAGCTTTCTGGCCACCGCGACAATAGCCTTTTGGGATAGATTGGTCTTGCTTCTGATTCTGGCGTAAAAATCCCGAAAATAGCTGTCCCGCCTTACCGAAGTCCAGGCCGACTCAACCAGAGTGGAGCGGAAATAATTCTGTCCGACACGGCGGAGGAATGCCTTACCCTGGCTTTGCCCGCTTTGGCTGAGAATTGGAGCCAGCCCCACATAAGCGCAGATTTCCTCCGCTCGCTCAAAGCGTTCCGGACGGAATATTTCAGCCACAAAGGTTTGAGCCACCGTTTTGCCAACTCCAGGTATCGTTTTGAGGTTGCGCAGCAGTGCTCCCTTGCCCTGCCGGATCGTTTCCTTATTCAGAACTTCTTCCATGGTTTTAATCTGGACGTCAAGTGAATCAAGCTCGGCCAGTAGGCTGTCGAGGGTCATCCGCAAATAAGCGTTCTCCAACGGCAGATTCTTCAGGCCTTTGACCGCTGTTTTCGTCCACTTCTCCACATCAACCACCGCCGAAAGACCATTCCTCAACAGAAAGCTCTTGATGCTCTGCTTCATTTTTTTGCGGCTGCCAATCAACTTCTGCCGCCTCCGCTCCAGTTCCCGCAGCCCGTGTTCTTCATGTGTCGGAATGGCCACGCTTTTCAGCATCCCCTTGGCCAAAAACCCAGCCAGCTTCATGGCGTCGAGACGATCGGTCTTGCCGCCGGCCGACACCGGCCTGGGAATCTTGCTGGCCGGAGCTACAAGCACCGGAACTCCAAGCTCCTGGCAGGCCCACGCAAGTCCGTAGCCAGTCGGGCCGGTTTCATGCGCCAGCGACAACACTTCCACTCCCATCTCGTTAAGCTTCGACAGCAAGCCGTGCGGATCAGCCGGAGTTGAAAATTGCAGCCGCGCCCCCTCTTCGCTCAATAATGCCACATAGTAGGTGACTTTGTGAGCGTCAACACCAACGTAACAGCGGCTCCCAGACAGTTCGACTTTTTTCTTCTTTTGCGCTGTCCTTTTCATGATGGCCTCCTTCGCCACGGTGAGCGGCTATGCCGCATTAGTTCCTTACTGGATAGCTTATACCAGTAGGTGGGGGGGAGGCCATCATTATATGTCAGCAATCCTGACGGTAATGTCATGCCTCTTTATACAGGCCCTTCAAAACATGTATTTCTTCAGCATAACCGGCCAAGTCATTGGGCGTTTCGAGAATGAAGGGCAGATCGCGGAGTTGGGGGTGATTGACGATGCCCTCCACAGCCGTGAGACCGATGGAGCCCTGGCCGATTTTGGCGTGGCGGTCTTTGTGACTGGCGTGGGGATTGAGGCTGTCGTTGAGGTGGATTACCTTTATTTGTGCTTGTTATGGAACCCCATATTTGTTAAAATCTTTCCTATAAATTATACAGGATTTTTTGAAATGCCTTTTCCCGTAATTGACATATTTGCTGGCCCCGGAGGCTTGGGTGAAGGTTTTGCCAGCCTGAAGAATGATATAGACAAACCTGCCTTTAGGACTATTTTATCGGTCGAGCATGAAAATTTTGCCCACAAAACATTACTTTTGCGGCACGTTTTACGGCGGTTCCCGGACAATGAATACCCTGAAGAATACTATGACTATATTTCAGGTCATATTTCTTTTGAAATTTTTCATAAAGCGCATAGGAGGAAATTCGAGAAAGCCACTAAGTCTGCCTTGCAACTGTCTTTAGGAGAAAACACTCGGTCTTTCTTGGCTGAGAAAGTGCATAACAGGCTCGGTGACGCCAAGAGATGGGTTCTTGTAGGTGGGCCACCCTGTCAAGCTTATTCTCTGGTTGGCCGTGCGCGGAGGAAAAATGACCCTAATTTTGCTGACGACGAAAAGCACTTCCTTTATCAAGAATATTTAAACTTTATAGTCCGCCACCGCCCGCCTGTTTTTGTCATGGAAAATGTGGTTGGTCTCTTATCAGCCAAGGTGGGCGATAAAAATATACTGAGCCGCATTTTGGATGACTTGCATTCACCTGTAAAGGCAACCAGCGGTCATACCAATGGCCTTCGCTATCGTTTATTTTCTCTGACAGAAAAAGGTGAGTTCACGCAGGAAAAAAATCCGACTGTGTTCACTGTCAAGGCTGAAAATTATGGTATTCCCCAGGCACGCCATAGGATTTTTATACTGGGCATCAGATCAGATTTGCAGGTAACGCCAAAATGCCTGATGCCTTCAAAAGCTCCGACAGTTAAAGAAGCAATAGGTGATCTGCCGAAAGTAAGAAGTATTTTATCCAAAGAACCCGACAGCCTTGAAAACTGGCGCTTGGCGATATCCAAATTTGATATTGCACAACTTGATCGTGATCAGCCAGGAACGAGTATTGACGGCAGACTCAAAAGCAGGATAAGAGAGGCTGTCAGGTCAATTCAGGAAACCCAGCTTTTTCATGCTGCCCGGGATTATAGTTATCACATTTCAGCCCGCATTCATCCCACCATTAAAAATTTGCACGATCCACATCTGACATCAATTACCGGGCATGAAACGCGTGCCCACATGGCATCTGATCTGCACAGGTATTTATATGCCAGCGTGTTTGCCGAGGTATCCGGCAAAAGTCCAAAACTGCGGGACTTTCCTGGGTTTTTGTTGCCGGCTCACAAAAATGTCCAGGAGGGACGTGCCGGAATCGCTTTTGAGGATCGCTTTAAAGTTCAAGTGGCCAACTGTGAAGCAACGACAATAACATCACACATTGCCAAAGACGGCCATTATTTCATCCATTATGACCCGGAACAATGCAGAAGCCTTACGGTAAGAGAGGCCGCCAGGTTGCAGACTTTCCCCGACAACTATCACTTCGAGGGTTCAAGAAGCGCCTGTTATCTACAAATTGGAAATGCCGTTCCTCCAGCCCTGGCAAAGCAAATTGCCGACATTGTCGCTGATGTACTATACCGCATAAAAGGATAAAGCAGAAGTGGACACCATCACCCCTGATAAAAGAAGCTGGAATATGTCGCGCATCCGAAGCCGAAATACAGGGCCGGAAAAGATACTGCGCTCCATGCTTCATCAGGCGGGATTCCGTTTCAGACTGCATGATAAAAAACTTCCAGGCTGCCCTGATCTGGTTTTAAAAAAGTATCATACGGTAATTTTTGTGCATGGATGTTTCTGGCACAGACATACGGAATGTAATAATTCGATTTTGCCAAAAACACGGCCTGATTTTTGGAAAGCCAAGCTGGAAGGGAATGTTGTACGGGACAGGAAAAATACCGAAGCACTGTCCTCAACTGGCTGGACTGTAATCGTTGTTTGGGAATGTGAATTGAAAAAGAGCCCTCTGGACGTATTGGAGAGAATAACGACCCGATTGAAAGCAAAGGTTTTTAATGGGACAGCAAATTGAACTTCCCCCAGGTGCCGCAAATCTTTCAGCATCAATGCGCGATATTGGATATTCACTTGATACTGCTGTTGCCGACCTTATTGACAATTCTATAAGCGCCGGGGCCAGTCTGGTTCAGGTATTTTACCGTGAACATGAAGGTCTAATTGCAGTAATTGATAATGGGTGCGGCATGGATCAAAAGTCCCTTACGCAGGCCATGAAGTTCGGGTCATCGTTAAAAGGAATTGATCGAAAAACGACTGATCTTGGCAAGTTTGGTCTGGGGTTGAAGACTGCCACTTTTTCTCAATGCCGTATGCTTACTGTGGTTTCCAGGCAAGATGGCCGCACTGTTGGTGCAACGCAAGACCTTGATGAAATTGATAAGACAGACAAATGGCTTCTGAACATTCACGATATATCGGAAATAAAGAGTATACCTCTATTGAAGTATTTGCCTGAAAATGGCACGATGGTTTTGTGGCGGAAGCTTGACAGACTTGGAGGGAAATCCAGCAAGGCAAAAAATAGTAAAGTCATAGACGCAGAAATAGCTGCACTTGAACAACATCTTGGCCTCGTTTTCCACCGATTCCTTGATGGAGAAGCTATCGCCAAAAAACTGCACATTGAAATAAACGGTAAATCTGTAGAACATTTTGATCCCTTTTGCCGTAACCATCAGGCAACTCAATATTTCGTACCAGAATATATTCAAATCGGTTCGTCAAAAGTAAAAATCACACCTTTTGTTCTGCCTCATTATAAAAAGCTGACTAAAGCTGAGTTCTCTTTTTACAATAAGATCAGTAACTTTTATGACAACCAGGGGATATATGTTTACCGCAATAAGCGGCTGCTTATCTGGGGAACCTGGTTGTCGGCAGCGAGCCGAAGTGAAATCACAAAACTAGCAAGAATACAGGTTGATTTTTCAAGTGATCAGGATGACTATTGGGTTATTGATATAAAAAAATCAAAAGCGAAACCCCATGAGGATGTGCGTGAAGTATTGAAAAAACTCCTTCCCGGGGTTCTGGAAGCAAGTTCACGAATTTTTAGACCGGGTGGACAGGTTATATCCCCCGCAGCAAACAATAAAAACGACCTTGCCCCTGTATGGGAAAGGAGAGCTGCTTCTGGTACCGTTTTTTTTGATTTAAACAGAAACCATCTCCTTTTGCAGAAAATTATTGCGAACATGACAGATTCTGATAAACGACTGTTCAAATTTTACCTGGATTCAATTGTAAAATTTTTGCCGGTTGAATTGATTTACTCAGAATTCTCTTCAAATCCAAATGACATGAAGCCAGAGTCGGAACCAGACAGCACCGTCATGGAGCAAATGAAAGAGTTCTACAAGGTGATGTGTATTGATAATAAACGTAGCTGGGATGAATATGTCTCAGTGGTAAAAATTGTCCCGGCATTTGCCACGCGTACTGATCTGCTGAATAAAATAAGCAAAGAGGTGAACAATGCCTGATTCGATGACGGTGGAAACTTTTATTCATATCATCATGACGACTTATGCAGATAAAAAAACGGTTCCTGAATATAGTGAGGTTTTATCTCTGACTTCCAGCCTTGCTGGAACGTTTAGATTTACCGGATCGCTTGATTTTGTAATTGATGAAGTGTTAAAAAAGCTGGATACCAAAATGGGTCTCGGCGTATCATTGGTGAATGAGGAAGCTGCCCATGATGAGCACTGGATTGAACACTGTGATATTTCGTGGGTATATTCCGATGCCTACAATGGTTATCTGAGGGACAAGAATTGGCCACCGTCAGTAATTTCAGTAATTGATGAATCGACCCAAAAAATACTGGGACATCTGCAAAACCCTCTCTCAGACGGCCACTGGGATCGTCGCGGATTGGTCATTGGCCAAGTGCAATCCGGGAAAACCGCGAATTATTTAGGGCTAGTTACAAAAGCCGCCGATGCTGGCTACAAATTTATAATCATTATTGCAGGCATACATAACAGTCTTCGCCGACAGACACAACAGCGCGTAGAAGAAGGGTTCATCGGCCGCTCCAGCAATCCACGAAAGAAGAACTCGGTCACTGGTGTCGGAGAATTGGCAATACGGCTGGAAGGGCGGGAGCATCCTTATCCGGTAACATTGACAACTGTAAATGATGATTTCAATAAAAAAACAGCCGACCAAAGTGGCTGGAAGATTAATGATTTCAGTAAACCCTTGGTCGTGGTGATAAAGAAAAATGTCACCACACTGAACAATCTTTTGAAATGGCTGAAAGAACTCAACGCCAAAGGCGATGGAAAAATTGAAGATGTGCCTTTACTGATGCTTGATGATGAAGCGGACAACGCCTCAATCAACACCAATGACCCGGACACCGATCCAACCAGAACAAACGCGATTTTGCGTACAATCCTGACCACCTTCAGCAAATCCAGCTATGTGGGCTATACTGCCACTCCATTTGCCAACATTTTCATTAGTCCTGATGTAAAGGATTCCAATATTGGTGATGATCTTTTCCCCAAGGATTTTGTATACTGGCTTGACGCACCAAGCAGCTACTTTGGCCCCGATAAAGTATTTATTGATGATGATTACAGCAGCCGGATTCTTGTTGAGATTCAGGATGCGGAACATCACATTCCACTCATACACAACAGGCATTTTGATTTTCCCAACGGGTTGCCACCATCCCTTTATGAGGCAATTGATGTATTTGTTTTAACCGGGGCTGTGAGAGAACTTCGCGGTCAAGGAAAAGCACATACTTCCATGCTGGTTAATATTTCGCGTTTTACCAGTGTTCAAAAAGAAGTCAAAAATATTATTCGCGATTACATACAAACCCTTAAAAATGCGATACAGTTAAACTTCAGCCTCTCTACAGATGAAGCCCGCAAAAACACGTTCATTGCCAATCTGGAAAAAACTTATGAGAGAATTTTTCATCAGCGCCCGAATGCTCCAATACATGAATCATGGAACGATATCAAGCCGCTATTGTTCAAGGCTGTCGATTCCATTGAAATTCTACTTATCAACAGTGGTTCAGATGATGTGCTTGATTATGAAAATTATAAAGAAGGGCGCACAGTTCTGGCTGTTGGCGGCATTAGTTTGTCCCGTGGTTTGACCCTTGAAGGGCTTTGCACCAGTTATATGTATCGCAACACACGAATGTATGACACCCTGATGCAGATGGGGCGATGGTTTGGATATCGTAATGGATATGAAGATATCTGTACTGTATGGCTGAATGGGCAGTCTATCAATTGGTATAGTCATATCGCTACAGCAACGGACGATTTGCACCAGCAGGTCATGCTGATGCGGCAGAAAAAACGCAGCCCGAAAGATTTCGGATTATATGTGCGTAAATCGGCTGACACCTTGATGATAACAGCCCCAGGCAAAATGAAAGATGGGGAGACTGTGACCATGCGGTGGAATCTTTCTGGCAAATTGAAGGAATCACATTTGCTTCCAAGGGATATAGAAACCAACCGCTTCAACCGCGATCTGATAAGAACCTGCTTTGAAACAGGTTTTGGCCTCGGACATGACCACGTTAAGCCCGCATATCCGGGCGATGCAATTGAAAAAGAAAAAGGATGGATAGTCAATGATGTTCCCATAAAAGACATTGATAAATTTTTACAACTCTTCAAAGTCTGCTCTGAATTTGCAGTGTTCAAAAATGCGATCATAGATTTTCTTGGCGGAATATCTTCAACATACCGCTTTGGCGATGTTGTATTTGTTTCAGTAAAAGACCATAAGCCATATGGCGACACGTTTCCACTGGGATATCAGCTTCGCCGAAGCAAATCTGTCGGTTCTGGAGGCGATATATGGCGTCTTCCCAAAGCCAGAGTCGCCAGCAAGGGTGATGAAAAGCTGGGGCTCACCAGTGAGCAAATAGCTCTGGCCGAATCAAATACAGGGACTGTCTCTGATGTAAACTATCGAGAAGTAAGAAATAAGCCCCTTCTGATGATTCATTTGATAAATTGTGATGAAAATAATGACAGGCTTGAAAGTATGGCTCCTGCATTTGGTGTAAGCTTTCCTTGTGGTGAATTTGATAAGTCTGTTGATGTTGTGGTGAATCAGGTGTATCTCCAGCAAATGAAAGAAGACTTTGGCGACCATGATAATACAGGGGTCGATGATGAATAATGAACGAAACCCTTGGGAAAAAATATCCCGCCCATCATCAGGCATCCATGTGCGCAAATATGACAGTCACAGGAGCGGTGAAATATTTTGGGCAAAAAGTAGTGACAATATCAGGATGCTCGTAATCAGTCTGGATGGAGACCGGCGGGATATTTACAATGAATCCAGTATCCATATAAAAGGCATCAAAACTGATTTACGCTTCTACAATGAAACAGGCAAACAGTGTCTCGTATTGTTTCTCGAATCAGCAGTTGACAGTGATATCTTTTTTGATTTTTGTTGTGCCTTGGCTGGAACCATAAAGGAGGCTGAACATTCGGGCGGGGTTGTTTTTTCCACTTTTCAGCATATTAAGCGTTGGAAGAATTTTTTATCCGGTGGTGGCCACCATTTATCACCGCAACAAATTCGCGGCTTAATAGGTGAACTGCTGTTTCTGCAACAGATGTTACAGGCTGGTTATGAAGCAGGAAAAGCATTGGAATCCTGGGTCGGCCCTGATGGTGGCAATCAGGACTTCATTTTTGGCGATACAGCCATTGAAATAAAAACTCTATTTGGACTGGAACGCGGGCAGGTAAGAATTTCTTCAGAAGATCAGCTTGAAACGATACAGTCGAAACTGTTTTTAAAAATCTTCAGACTGGTCGAAGCAGATAAAAATGATACTTCTTTTTCTTTAAACAGCTTGGTGCACGGACTCCGCTCACAAATGACAGATGCAGGTGATGAAGACATTTTTGACATCAAGTTGGCAGTTCTTTCCTATTTACCAATACCGTTTTATAACGCCCCGCATTTTAGGAACCCGGAACAGTTTATATTTTCAGTGACTGACAAGTTCCCGCGACTTGTGCGTTCCAGTCTGCCGGTCGGTATATCCCATGTCCTGTACGATATCTCGCTTGAATCGATAAAACCATTTTTATGTAAGGATGAAATTTTTCGCAAGGAGTAACATGATGGCTTCGCTTGTTGAGTTTTTTCAGGATTTTCGTCTGACATTGAAAGATAAAGCTGATACAGATTCAAAAGCCACTGCTGAAGAATTCATGTATTTTTTGACAGGCGAACTGATCGACGCCGGAGAGATAGAAGGATTTGATTATTGCTACTGCACAAAGCCTAAAGAAGCTCAAATTAATGGTTACCATTATACTGACGATGATATCCTTTATCTGTTTGTCGCCGACTTTGGCGATCTTGATGAACTGATGAATATCAATAAAGCTGAGACCGAAAAGTTGCTGCAAAAAGCGTTGAGGTTTTTTTCAAAATGTTTGAAGAGTGACTATTACACAGGCTTTGAAGAGACCTCACCAGAATATATTCTTGGCCGTCTTATTCGTGAGCGCCGTAAAGATATCAGCAAGGTGTCTTTGTATTTATTGTCCGAACGAAACCTGAGTGTCAAAACCAAGCGGGCGATAACAGTTTCTGATATTGACAGTATTTCTGTAGATGTCCATATCTGGGATATATCCAGATTTTTCCGCATGATGGAATCACGGGGAGAACGTGAACCGATTGAAATATCGTTTTTAGAACTTATTGGCCACGCTATCCCCTGCTTGGCGACAGAAAAACCTGATGGCGGTTGTCAGTATTATTTGATGGCCCTGCCTGGCGAAGCGCTGGCAAGTCTTTATGACAAATACGGAAGTAAATTACTGGAAAATAATGTCCGGTGTTTTCTTCAGGCGCGTGGTAAAGTCAACAAAGGAATTATTGAAACAATCAAAACTGAACCACAAATGTTTTTTGCCTACAACAACGGTATAAGCGCAACTGCGGAATCTGTGGATATAGAATCCGGCATAGGTGGTATGCTGGTGCTGAAATCAGTAAAGGAGCTTCAAATAGTAAACGGTGGCCAAACAACCGCATCTTTGCTATATGCCAAACGAAAATATAACGCCGATCTCGCCACAGTATCGGTTCAAATGAAACTTTCCATAGTTCCGGGCCATCTTAATGAAGATGTGGTTCCCAATATCTCAAAATATGCCAATACCCAAAATCGGATAGTTGATGCGGATTTTGACGCAAACCATCCATTCCAGATCAAATATGAACGATTGTCCAGACAAGTGCTCGCACCACCGGTGGAAGGTAATTTGCATGGCAGTTACTGGTTCTATGAACGGGCGCGTGGTCAATACGCTGATGCCCAGACCAAACTGACCCCCGGAGCAAGGAAGAAGTTTTTGGCCGATTACCCAAAACAGCAACTCATTACAAAAACTGATCTTGGAAAGTATGAAAATGTGTGGTTTGACCATCCAATTCATGTAAATCGTGGCGCTCAGAAAAATTTCGCCGAATTTGCCAAAAGGATTGCAAAAGAATGGGAAGCAAGCCCGGCTAGATTTGATGAGATTTTCTTTAAACAGTCTATTGCCAGAGCCATACTATTTCGCAAAACAGAAATTTTAGTCAAAAGGCAGCCGTGGTATGGAGGGTATAGGGCCAATATTGTGGCCTACACCCTGGCTGTTCTGGCCGCAAGGCTCAAATTGCAGGGACAAGTAGAAGCCGTTCTCCAATCAGTTTGGAAAATACAGACTATCCCGGCACCTGTCGAGAAAGACATGATCAAAATTGCCGGGGAAGTGAATAAGATCATTATGTCTTCTGCTGGGGTATCCAATATTTCCGAATGGTGTAAAAAGGATGCCTGTTGGGATAAGATAAAAAGTGAATTGTTGAAATGATTTATGGTTACCCCACTCAGCAATGTATTAGGTATTCTGTTGCAGCGCATTTCACTGTTTCCGGGGTAACAGTTTTGGAATATTTGATGTGTACCGTCAGCAACAGGAATCTAATGGCAGGGTAATAAAGAGGTTTTATTTTATGGTCAACGATTTAGATATCATCCTCAGCGAAGGTGAAAGCTATACAGTGGAATTCAAAGAGAGCGCCGACAAGTCGCTTCCTTCCGAAGTGTGTGCTTTTGCCAATGCTTCGGGGGGTAGGATATTTATCGGCGTGGATGATAAGGGGCTGGTAGTTGGTACAGATGTGAGCAATGTTGCCCGTTCCCGCATTCAAGACACGGTTAATCAGATTGAGCCGCGCCTTAAAGTGGATATTGAGGTGCAGGACAATATCATTGTGCTAACCGTCCCCGAAGGGACGCACAAGCCTTATTCTTGCGCCAAGGGCTTCTATCTGCGTTCTGGCCCAAACTCGCAAAAGTTGGAGCGTGACAGCATCATTGAATTTTTTCAGAATGAGGGCCGGGTGCGCTATGACGAAATTGTCCGTGAAGATTTGCCTATTACAGAGCGTTTTAACGAAGCGGCCTACAAGCGATATACCAAACTCGCCAAAATTAGCGAAGTGCTTGATAGGGACGCTATTCTTAGAAACCTCAACTGTTCGGGTATGAGCGGCGGCACGTTGTGTCTTACCAATGCTGGTGCCTTATTTTTCAGACAGAATGACGAAGACATTTTGTTCCGCCACGCCGGTATCGTCTGCGCCCTTTATAAAGGTACGGATAAGGCATACATTTTGGATGCCAAGGAACTCAACGGTGATATTGTCAGTAATGTTGACGATGCGATGGTGTTCCTCAAAAAGCACCTCCGTATGAGCTATAAAATTGAAACGCTGCAACGTGAGAATATTCTTGAATTGCCGGAAGATGCTCTCCGCGAAGCTGTGGTCAACGCCGTATGCCACCGTGACTACTTTGAAAAAGGCGCACGGGTTATGGTGGAGGTATTCGACGACCGCGTTGATATTGTCAGCCCTGGCGGTGTCTGCAAGGGCATCACGCGTGAGAATTTCGGAAGGGTCAGCATTACCCGCAACTCAGTCATCGCCAGTATGTTCTACCGAATTGGCTATATTGAACAGATGGGCACAGGCATTATGCGCATGAAAAATGCTGCAAAAGAGGCGAAGGTTACAGAACCTGAATTTGAACTTGCCAATTTTTTCAAAGTTACGTTCAAAAGAAGCAAACCGGCCACCTCAATCGGTCGCCAATCGGTCGCCAATCGGTCGCAACCGGAGACGGCGACCAATAGAAAGCAGCTGGTGATCTCTCTTCTTGAAAAACAAGGCCAGGCAAAAGTTTCTGACTTTATGAACATTATCGGCCTCAGCGATGGCCGTGTAAGAGCACTACTCCGCACAATGGTCAGTGAAGGAGCAATTGAAAAAGTTGGAACTACTCGATATGCCTATTATGTTCTAAAACGATAGTTGTGACGGCGAAACGAATGAACGCGCCGTCCCCACTCATCACACCCCATAATCGGCAAAAGCAGTACAGGGGTAGTATATTTAGCGGGAACAAAGAGGAAGGGGCTCAGGCAAAAAACTGAAACCCTTGTAAAATATGGCGCGCCCGAGAGGATTCGAACCTCTGACCTACGGATTCGTAGTCCGGCGCTCTATCCAGCTGAGCTACGGGCGCAACTTGGAAATAATAGCTGTTTCAGGGCCTTGCGTCAAGTAAAAAATGCTTTGGGGCACCTCTTTTTTTAATCCAATCCGCCACTCCGCGACAGGCGGCGATTT
>QMCD01001316.1_pt1 | contig 15301 bp, 18 predicted proteins | sample 1821841 | NCBI WGS metagenome assembly QMCD01 (sample SAMN01991225, study PRJNA193472) | Termite gut metagenome, whole genome shotgun sequencing project. | isolation source: worker | host: Macrotermes natalensis | reverse complement strand
GACCGCGACTTGGCTGCATACATCCTTGATCTGGAAGGATATATTGACCATACGACATATGGGCGCAAGGTGGCGGAACGGGAACAGGGCGTTTTCACCTCTCGTGGATATTTAACAGAAAAGAGAGAATTTCAAACGGTATATTACGGCTCAGAGGATATTCCGCTGGCGCACCGTATCTTCACGCTGCCCATGATGGCGGCCGGGGTGGATATGCCGTCATTTCTGGCGCAGCTTCACGCCGTGGCCGGTGATTTCAGCCGCGACATGGAGTACAACATCGGGATACTGTCCAAGCTGCGCAGCGCCGAGTATTTGCTCCTGACGAGCGAAAACGGCGCGTACCTGACGGAAACGATGCACGCCTACCGATACGGAAGCGACGCCTTTGAACGGTGGATGAACAACGCGGACAAGCCGGGCGCGCAGGCTTTCGCCATCCATCTGACCGAGGTGCATGGGCAGGTCGCCGGTGATGTCGCGCGGATCGACGCCGCCGCACGCAAGCTGGATATTCTGGAGAATTGCATCCACCATGTCAGCGTGGAGGCTACCATGCCGAATGGAACGACGCGGGTTTTTCAGCCGGAAGAATGGGACACGCCCAGCCTGAGCGACAAATCCGGCGCGCGGGAGTGGCGGCGTGTGTTTACGGATGAATCGCTGGCGGATGTCCGGGAACATCTGCGCCATTTGAACGATGACATTGAAGCCATGCATATAGCGCGGCCGGAACAAGAGTTTCTCGCGGTGGTGAACACGGCATATATGGAGAGCGCGCAGAACCCGCAGCCGGATATGCTGCGCGTATCGCAAACGGCGGCAAAGGAAATGCTGGCACGCGGCGACTGTGAGGTGTACAGGCTGTTGCCAGGGAGAGTGGAGAAACTCTCGCAAATGGACGCGGTGAAGAGCGGGCTGTGGTATTCGGAATACCGAGAGTTCGCGATCCGGCGCGAGGACATGGAGGGGCTGCAAAAATGGGCGGATAGAAGCGCCGGGATCGCAATGGGCAGTCAGCAGGAGCGCGGCGAACACAGAAAGTCTAATGAGTTGGAGGTGTGATGATGGCGGCTTTTGGGGACAGGATTCAATCCCTCATGGATGAAGTGTACCGTGAGTGGAAAAAGGACGGGAATCAGAATAAGGGGAAATGGGATATTCTTGACGGCTTTTCGGAGGCGCATCAAATCGCGGTGGTGTTTGGGAATTTCAATTACCAGGTCGAGAACGGCGGTATTTCGCAGTGGATATATAACGGATATTTTCATGATGATGCTGAAAAGTTCACCGAATTTCTTGAGGCGGGCGCGGTGTCCGATGAACGGTGTCAGAACATACTTGACGCCCTAAGAAAGCTAGGCCGGTGTGCTGCTGAAACGGATTGCGGCCGGGACGGATATTTTCACGATTCTGACGATGGTGAACGCGGCTTCATCGGCGACATCATAGAATACGATTTTGATGATTGGTATTATGATCACTGCGGCGAAGCGGATTGGTGGGAAACCGTTTGCGGGATTATCGACCATGTAGATACGCGCGCCGTTGCACCGGATCGCCAAGATGAAGTCGGGTTGTTCCTTTATTCGGTAGAATACCGGGACTGGAATGAGTCATTTTCCGATTTAATCAAGCGATCCGTGACTGTTGTGGGAAAAGATGATGCAGACGCCGTCGAAAACGCGAAGCGGATGGCGCGGCCTGATAGCCGTGATTTTGAGGCGTCGAGGATAACCACTGTGATGGGCATGGAGATTTCTGTGTCGCCGCCGGGAACGCAGCCAAAGCTGGGGAAGGTATACCCATTCCCGGAGGATCGCCCGTTGGGGATAGATCATTGTATTCCCGGAGGCATGGACGGTGACCTGAAAGGCAAGGTCGTCGCCATAAACCCGGAATGCCTACAACCGAAATACAGGGAAATGCCGTATTAGGTGATGCTGGTTACGGGGGGCTTTGGCTGCTCTCCGTCCGCGCGCGGGCGAGCTGTGTTTGGAACAAACCTTCGTTCGGGTCATTCCGAGCGGTGGAACAGGAGCGATGTTCTCGGCGTAATCAATGAAGCCAAGTTGCCGGGGTGGGCACGGGAGAAACTCGCGGATTTGCGCGCGCCCGTTGAGAAAGAATCGGTTGTGGATAAGATACGCGATGCGAAAGCGGCGGCGAAGGACGCGCCCCAACCACAGCGGGAAGCGGATCGCGGCGGGCAAAAGAAATCCCATGAGCCGGAGATTTAGGAGGAAGCGATGGCGGAAATAGAGATATATAAGATCAAAAAGACCGTAGACCCGAAGATCCGCAAGTGCGGTATGTATGAGTTCTTTGGCATGGTGGACGGGCCCCTGCCCCAAAACTATGTCAGGGCGTGGGCTGGGGAGCTTCCGAGCGGCGACCTTGCGATGTTGTGGGGAAAAACCGCTGTAGACCCGCCTGACGGGTATCATGGCGGGCCGCTTGAAAAGTCAGACATTGTCGTGGTTGATGGCCGGGCGCATTTTCTGGATGAAACGCCGGGAGGCCATGAGTTCGTGGCAATCTCATTCGACACGACTGGCATAAGAAATGATATTCATGTTGATTATGGCTGGCATATTTCCACGGAAGAAGCGGCGATTATCCCACGCGAATTCGCGAGTATATGCAAAAGTATCCATGTTCCCATCGGTTATCATGACGATCCAGATCGTCACGGAAGTCACAAGGACGAAACGCCATTCTTAGATTTTACTATCAATATCCGCAACTTGTGTTACATACATCCGCAGTTTGTGAAAGGCGAAGAAGCGCGGGCGTTTGCCGGGTTGCTTATGGACTTGTCCAAAGTAGATCAGTGGGAGAAAATAGCGGCGTATCTTCGTGACAATTACCCCATCAATATGGCTGACCTGAAAGCTGCGTGCAAGTCATTCGCGCCGGAATTTCTGTTGCCCGATGAACTGCGGCCGCTGGCGGGAGTGATTCCACCCGATGCGGGCAAGCCGGAAATAGGCGCCCTTGCCGCGAAGGTGAAGGATATGGACGAGGGGCAGCGCAATCTTCTTTACGCCGCGGCAGAGTCACGGTTACACGGCGGGGATGTTAACGCAGTGATCGAACTGGCGGAGAATCTCGATTGCTTTACGCTGGAACCAGCATTGGACGCGGCGACGTATGGGGCGCGCAGGCTGGAGCAGGATTGGATAGAGTACGAACCGGCAACGCATTATCTGGAAAAATCAGAGAGTTATTTTGATAAAAGCCTGGCTAAGTACATTTCTCTGTTAGAACAGAGCGCGGACGAAGCGGTATATGGCCGTTTAGCCGCGCAGGAGGCGAATGGCGTTTTCACAACATATGGATTGCTCACGCAGATACGTGACTTTCAGGAGATTGACCGCAGTACGCAGAATATTCCAACAGATGAGCGCGCGGCTATGCCTGATACAGCCGGCATTCAAAAGAAATCTGGCAAAGTGGTTTTTCGGGATTCCGGCGAGAAAGAATCGGTTGTGGAAAAGATACGCGCGGCACGGGAGACTGCGAAGGCTGCGCCGCCGCAGATTAAGAAGGAGCGCGACAATCAAGAAAAGTCGCGTGATAGGTGATTTACTTATGAATAATAACGCTAAAATCATGAGGGACACTGAACGCTTTTTGAAGCGCACGGCAGAGTATATAAATAATCGCTATGAGGGCAATGATGAGAATTATGAAATCCATTATGTTCTGAAGAAAAGTAATAAAAGTGGAAAGACGGATGTAATTGCCATTGCCGCTTACGAGGACTACGTGATTTCAATTCATCCGTATACAGACAACCCACCTGCTGCTCTACATAACATATTCGACTAACCGCGCAAGGTCTCGTAGCCTAAAAGCCAACGCGGAACTGCAAAAACACATCATAAATTATATCAAGACGCGAAAGGTTTATGAGGCGTACCGCAAAGCAGGGTATTCCAAAAAGTTCTATGCTGCAAACACAGAGAGCATTCTTTTGCACAAGGCGGCAAAGCAAGTCTTTGATGATCTCGGTTACGGTAAGGGAAAAAGGATTCCGGCCATTAAATCTTTGCGGGCGGAGTACGCGGTTATCCTGGGTGAAAAAAAGAAAGCTTACGCCGGATACCGCGATGCCAAATCTGAGATGCGTGAGCTGCTTATCGCCTGCGAGAACGTCGGACGCCTGCTGAACATCCCCGCCCCTGGGCGCGAACGCGATACCGAACGCGAGGAAAGATAACTGTATGTGCTGAACATTTTTAGCGGCAACGCCGCGCAGCCGACGCCCGTTAGGGCGGCGATCAATCGGGGTATGGGGTAGCGCCACATCGAGCGCATGGTGGGCCTTGGGGCCCATCATGCACTGCTCGCTAATCTAATCATTACGTACTGATAAACTACGTAATCAACACTTTCGAGTAATCAGCGGTTATCTGATAAGTCAGATAAGTGCCGATTACTCGAAAGTGTTGATTACTAATCTTAATTCGAACTCGAATTAAAATATATAGTATTATTTTGGAAGTATATTATAGGAAATAATTTAGCCCGGCAACCATTGCTGTGCGTTATGAAAAGGCGGAGGACGGCACGATAACCGGTATGCTGGTGCTGCTGCCGGAGTAATTACGGCAAACGGACGCAGGCTCTTACAACAATCATCCCTCGATGATGTATTGTGTCGGGGGATGGATGTATAGTCGTTGATTCACAGCACAGTCTTAATTATTCTCATTATGGCTTTCATAACAGCAGTATGCCCAGACACATTGGTCTGGTTCGCCGTGCCGCTGAAATACAGCCCGCTGTCCGGGTTGTACCACGTAAACGCGCTGGTCTGCCCCCAAAAGCCTATGATCTCGCCTATCGGCTTTCGCGGCGAGATAATCCGCGGCGTAGGCTGCTTCTCCAAGCCTATACCGAAATGGAACATACCCGGCGGCGGCATCATCATCCGCCATTGTTTGAGACCGTCTATCCGTTCGCGGGAGAACAGCCTACCATTCCAAAAGGCTTTCGCGAATACAGTTATTTCCTCCGCAGTGGATACTATCCCGCCGTCGGGACTGGCGGACACCATATAGACCGGCAGCCATAGCCGCCGCGCTCCGTGGTGGAAGGGGATGGGTTGCGAGTCCGATACGTCGCGGTATAGATAGGTGTTCGTTAGTTCAAGCGGCTGGAATACGCGTTCGGAGAATACCGTGCCGATGTCATTCCCATCAACCGTCTCTATGATTCTGCCCAGCAGTTGAAAGTTCACATCCGAATAATGGACGCCTCGCCCCGGCGCGAACTTGGGTTTCATCTTCTTTATATGGTTCAACGCACGTTCCAAGCCCCATGCTTCATCCGTCCCGCTGGTGAGCATGTCGGAGACGCGCTTGCCGCCCTCCTTTCCGAAGAAGTAGTCTGGCAGGCCGGAGGTATTGGCCAGCAGATGTTTCACTGTCAGCTCGCCGGAGTAGTCCACGCCCTTGTATATATGAAGCTTATCCATATAAGAGTCGGGCAGATACTTCCCGATCCTGTCATCCAGACTTAGCTTGCTTTCCTCAATCAATTGCATAAAAACCGCCGTGATAAACATCTTGGTCACGCTGGCGATAAAGAACTTGCTGTCCGACTGCATATCGCCCCGCGCTCCTGTCCAGACGAAGGAGCCGTCTTCGCTCTCGACCCGCATCACCGTATTGTAGACATGCTTCTTGCTAATAATCTTATCCAGACAGCCGTTGAGCAGCTTTTCGCTTATCATGAATTCACCTCCAATCGTTTGATTAAGCCCTCGAACCATTCCAGCTCCGCCTTGATCTTGGTGATGGAAAGGTCAAGCATCGCTACTTGAAAGAACGCTATATCCCGCGTCATATCTAGCGAGAAGCCATACCCGACGTTCTGCTCCCGCATTTGAGCTAGGTAGGCATCATCTATGTCGGGCATTGCGTCCGTTCGGCGCTTAACCTCTGTTAAGAACGCCAGTTCCTTCTCCAATTCATTGATGTATGCGGTCAGCAATTCCGGACGCTTGCCGCCGTCCACCATGCCCATGAAGAACAGCTTAACAAGCTCCATGCTCTTTTCTTTGTATAGCATGGGTTTGGAAACCCCGGCTAGGAAGTATTCCCGTCCGGCGTCGGTTATCGCATACATCTTCTTATTTACGCTGTTTTCAACGTACTCGTCAAAGCCAATCAAGCCGCGCTGTAACAGCTTCTTGACAGCCGCTTGTATGCTGCCCATACTGTTGCTGCTCACGCTGGTGAAGTTCAGCTCGATCTGCTTTCGCATCTCGTATATGGTAAAACTTTTAAGCATGAGCATACCTAATATAAGTATATCCATTAGCAATCACCTCGTTACTAATAGTAATACACCTAATAGATTTCGTCAAGACCCCTAAAAGAAAATGGATTCCAATTTAGTATTTCGCATATCTATATTGCAAAACAATATAGCTTGTGATACAATCATCGTGTGTGAGGTGATTACATGATTACGCAACTGAAAAAGGGTACGCTTTCTATGTGCGTTCTTGCTATTCTGAGCCGGAATGACTGCTATGGTTACGAACTTGTGTCGCTTATCTCAAAGAACATTGAGCTTAGCGTGGGGACGATCTATCCGCTGCTCAGCCGTATGCGGCGCGACGGGCTTATCGAATCAGAGACGCGGGATTCTCCGGACGGCCCTTCCCGGAAATACTATCATCTCACAGATCGAGGGCGAACAGAGCTAATGGTAAGCGTTGCGCAATGGAAAAGCTTCTCCGGCGGGATTGAACAGATATTGGGAGGTATCGACTATGAATAAACATGAATTCTTGGAAAAGCTCCGGGCGGAGCTGACGGTCAGGCGGGCCGTGAATATTACTGAAATCATGACAGATTTTGAGTCTCACTTTAACGACGCACTGAAAGACGGGCAGAGCGAAGGCGACATTGTGCGTTCCTTAGGCGAGCCTGCCGAGATAGCAGAGCAATGCGCACAGGACATACAGTCCGAAGCCTCTGATAAAGCCGATGTCTTTGTAAATCTGCGGTCCTCTAACCTCATAATTGAGCAGTGGGACGGCAGCGGGTTCGATGTGCGCGTAACGCGGCGGGGCGCGTCATCTGTGCATGACGATGAGGATTTCATCATAGAGCGCGGCGGAAACGGGCTAAGGATTGAGCAGCGCAGAACCGGCAGTGCCGTCGCTTGGCTGCTGAGCGTATTCGAGATCTGTACCGTGCATGTGTCCGTCCCTAAGAGCTTTGGCGGCGGAATACGCATCCGGCTGTCCAGCGGGAATTTGGAGATGAGCGGCGTTACGGCAAGTGGTCTTGCGGCCGAGATGTTCTCCGGCAATATACGCTTAAATAAGTTTACCGCGTCCTGCATGGAGCTGAGCACGCGTTCGGGAAAGATAAAGCTCTCGGACTGCGCCGGTGACGTTAATGTAAAGGGTGCATCGGGTAGCATATCGGTTGCCTCACATAAAGGAAACGTGAACGCAAAATCCAAGTCCGGCAACGTCAATATTGAGGCTGACGCACTGGTAAAGCCCTCTGAAATAAGCACAAACAGCGGCTGTGTTAAACTGCGGCTTGACCGGCTGGATGAGCGTTTGGAGCTTTCCTGCGTCTCCGGCAATATCAACTTCCACATACATGAACTGAATGCGGACTTGACGGCTAAGACAACAAGCGGCAACGTGACCGGCTATCTAAAGGACGGTACGAAGGCCGATTTTCGCATTAATTCCTCGCTTGTGAAGAATGAGTTCCTTAACGATACGTCCTCCGCCGGGCTACCGGTTGTGATATTGTCCTCGAAAAGCGGACTCGCAAGGCTGAAGAAGTTGTAAGGTGTAAGCATATGAATGATTTAACGGTAAAGCCTATATCAATATTGAAATCAATCTGGTACTTTGTAGTCAGTTCGCTGATGATAAACATTGGGGTATACTATCTGATCCCAATGCTAATGGAAAATGAGATTCCCTTTTTGGCAGGCTATTTCATATTCTTTTATTTCCCTCTTGCCCTTATGTTTTTCGCCGCATTGGTTCTGTATAAAATCGAGGGTAACGCTTGGCGAATAGCAGACTTCAAGCGCCGTATGCGGATAAACCCTTTGAAGAAAGCCGACTGGCTTTGGATAGCTATCTTAATCGCAGGCTACTTTGCGCTGCTTTTATTACTAACGCCGCTTACGAATAGAATTGCGCAAATCCCTCTATTCAGCCCGCCGGACTTTTTCCCGTCTGAAATCAATCCGAATAAAGTAAGCACTCCTGGCTATGCTTGGGGTTATGAATTATCGGGGCAGTTTTGGGTTGTTATAGTTTATTTCGTAGGCTGGTTTTTCAACATATTTGGTGAGGAGCTTTTATTCCGAGGTATGCTTCTACCCCGGCAAGTTGAAAAATACGGCGCAAAGGCATGGATATATCACGGCATAATTTGGGGCTTATGGCATTGCTTTTGGAAATGGCAGCTTGTTTTGTATATACCGTTTACGCTGTTGTTTTCTTATGCTGTATACAAACGCAAGAATACATCAATAGGCATAATCGCTCACGGAATACTCAATTTTATCCCGTTGATAAGCATAATAATCGGTGTAACGCAACGGAGGTGATGCCCGCAGCCGATTAGAAAAACAGACGGCGCGTCCGCGCCAACCACTGCGAATATGCTTGACGAATGTGCCGCCATCACAGCAACTCTCAAGCACCTAACTGCCCCTGGCGGCTGTTGCATATGCGGTAGCTACCGAAAAGCATATTCTCATAGTATATTCTCATATTTACCATAATTTTCTTGACAGCAATTCTTTTTCGTGATATTATTTGGTTAATGAGTTAAGTCACTAACTCAGCAACAATGCAAGCGGAGGTGACGCGCTTGAACGATAACCAGCCGGTTTTTGTGCAGATAATGGAGCGGATTGAGAGCAGTATTATCACGGGAGAATACAAGGCGGATGATTTGATTATCTCCACGACGCAAATCTCCAAGGTGTACTCGGTCAATCCGACGACGGCGGTAAAGGCCATCAGTAAGCTGACGGACAACGGGATCCTATATAAAAAGAGGGGGATTGGCATGTGTGTGGCAGAAGGCGCGCGGGAGATGATAACCAAAAGGCGCAGGGATATTTTTTTGAACCAGACGATTGGTCAGCTTTTGAATGAAGCAAAAACACTTGGCATAACGCTGGACGAATTGTTGCGTGTGATCAAAGATAAAGGGGTAAGTGAAAATGATTGAATTCAGCCACGTAACCAAGCGTTACGGGAAAACAAAAGCGGTGGACGATGTTTCTATGATACTGCCGAAGCGTGGTATCTACTGCCTGCTGGGGCGAAACGGCGCGGGAAAGACCACGTTTATGAAATTGCTGGCCGGACACATCGCGGCAAGCGGCGGCAGGATAACCATAAACTCCAAGGCTGTATCTACAAGTCATATGCCGGAGGGCGTGAACTTCATAGAGAGCGGCGCGGAGCAGTTTAATATGCGTGTATCTGCGCTCATCGAGGCCGCCGCCGATTTGCAGGACGGGTTTGACAGGGGACTCGCGCAAAGGATGCTGGAACTGTTTGAGCTTGATCAGAATAAGAAATTCAAGCAATTATCATTCGGCATGAAGACTATGGTGTCCGCTATCATTACGCTGGCAAACAACTCTGATATAATCCTTTTGGACGAACCGACGCTGGGCTTTGACGCCGTGATGCGCGACCAGTTCAATACACTGTTGCTGGAGAGTTATCAAGCGCATCCGCGGCTTCTAATCGTGTCCACGCACTTAATTGATGATATAGCGAAGGTCAACGAGCGGCTGATCATAATCCACAATGGAAAGATTCTGGTGGAAGCCGGGATGGATGATCTGGACGAAAAGGCGTACACGTTGTCCGGCGCCGCCGAGGCGGTTATGCCGCTGCTGAATGGCTTGAACTGCATCGGACAAACGATGGTGGGCAGTCTTGTCGCGGCGCATGTGTATGACAGGCGAATCACGCCGCCGCAAGGAGTGTCGGTGGACAGTATGAGCCTGAGCGACTTCTTTATTCATACCGTAGGGGGGAAGAAAAATGAGCAATAAAGCGTTAGCCGCCGCAAGGCTGAATTTCCGAAATATGAAGTTTGTCATTATTTTTACGGCGATTGTTACACTGGCGACATTGGGTCAGGAGATCGTTTATATCATAATGGACGTCTTTGGCAGCAATCCGGGCGCGGACAGCATACCGCTGGGAACCGGGAACTATCTCTATCTGTTGATAATCCTCGCGGCGCTGTTCATCCCATTAAAGAACTTTCATAAGATGATGAACCTGGGCGCCAAGCGCAAAGACTTCTTTTCAGGATGCGCCATTGATTATGTGATATTGGCTGCCGGGGTTTCGCTGGTTTCCGTCGTATTGTATCATACGTTTGAACAATTTCTTTTGAACTACCATCCCTTGGGCGTGTTAAACGTACTGCCTGTATTTGGCTGGGCGGCTAATGGGCCGGTTGTGGCATTCTTCCAGCAGTTTGCTTTCTTATTACTGCTTGCGTCGGTTATTCACACGGTAACAGCCGCGCAGGGCAAGTGGTACGGCTGGGTAGCGGATATAGCGATCGTGATAATTCTCAGTGTGTTTATCCCCATAGAACCGTTGCGCATGGCGCTTTTGTGGTTCTTCAACATGATCATCTTCCAGAGTGCGCCGCTGCAAATACTGTCGTGTTTGGTGCTGGCAACTGCGATATACGCGCTGAATAAGCCGATACTTGCGAGAAAAGCTATATAGCATAGAGGAGTATCACATCACCTATGGTCTTGATGATCGCGTTGTGCGGCTGCGGCGGTTACTCGGTAATGACAAGTGAGATTAATGAAAGCAACGCAATGAAAAAGGTTTATCTGAGTTCAAATGAGAATGAAAGCAGAAGCATATCTGTTGCGGAGGGTAAAACATGCGTCGTTAGCTTCGATATTGTTTCGGACAGCGGAACCATAGATCTGGCGCTAGAAAAGGGTGGTGATAATTCGTATTACAACGGCACGGATGTTCCAACGTCTCAATTCGACGTTTCATTGGATGAACCGGGAGAATACACCCTAAAGATACATACAGACAATCATTCGGGTGGTTTTGATATTAGTTGGGTTTGGAGTTAGCACTATAAACAAAAAATGCGCCTCACAATATCCCCATCATAAAAGAGATCAGCCTTTCATTTACCATATCGGCGTTTTGAATGGGGAATCCGTGGCGTCCGGGAATTGTTTCCGCTATTATATTTGGATGTAATTGATTCATTTTGGCAACGATCTGTTTTGGCCTTATTTTCTTATAGATCGGGTCATTTTCGCCAATGAGTATCAGAACCGGCGCTTTTATTTTCTGAAAATCATTTTCCGAGCAAACTTTTAGTTTTGCTCCCACTGCCCAACCTTGAAAGCATTGCATTCCACAAGTAAACAATGCAAATGCCGGATTGGGCAAATCATGATTGTCATACCCGCTAATCCATTTCAGGAATCGGTTTATTTTTGTCTCTTTGCCTGTAATCAATGCCGGAAAGAGCTTTAGGAAAAACGCACTTGAAATGGGGGCTACACATCCCGCCGGCGACAGCAATATCAAACTGCTTACATGTTCCGGGTGGTGAAGCGCAAACATCGCGGCAATGAATCCGCCAAAAGACCATCCGCATAGGTTCGGCTTCTTTAATTCCAACGCATTGCACACCTCCAGCAACCAACGCACATAATCCGCGTTGCGGAGGCGTGTTTTGTTGCATATTGTTTTATTGGGTTCCCCGATGGAATCAACACAAAAAACCTCAAAATGCTGTGACAGTTCCGCCAGATTATTGTACCATGCAATGGAACTGAACCCTTGACAGTGCAGTAAAATGAGCTTTGGATTTTCACCCGATCCCGCGCGAATAACGTGCGTATCACCATAAGTTGTTTTCACATATTGCGTGTTATAGGGCACCGGCAATTGCCCTAATGCCTTGTCATAGCAACTATAATATTGTTGCTCCTTTATTTCCGAACGAAACAGCTTTACCGCTTTCTTCATGGTACCCCCGCCTCTCGACAATATAATCGTTCCTTAACTCTTGCCCGTGTTCTTCCGCATATCTTTTATTACAATATTCTCTGATAGAATGCGGGTTGTTAATTCGCCCCAATCACCTTGATATTGTACCGCGCCCATAGCGGCGATGCCCGCAAGGCCATGTACAATGCCCCACATGGCAAGCAGGTTTTGCAAATGGGTTTCAGAGGGCAAATTTAATGTTTGCAGGACAGATAGAGCGGCTGTTTTGAATGTTTCAAATAGTGGGTAGTTTTCAGTGTTTTCGAGGTTATTTAAGTCTACCACAATATCGGTACGCTGAAAAAGAAACAAATAGTAGTAGGGGTTTTCCGCAAAGAACACCACATAATTGCGCCCCAGCCGCGTAAACTTTTCTCTTTCATTTTTACATTGCCGGACGCCTTGCGCGGAAGCCTCGATAAATTGCGCCGTAACGTAATCTCGCATAGCGTTCAGCAACGCGTCCTTGTCCGCAAAATGACTATAAGCCGCCGCATGGCTTACGCCGCATTTTTCAGAGATTTTCCGAAGTGACAATGCACCCATCCCTTCTTCGCATATATACTGAATACCTGTATGAATCAGCGTTTCACGCAAGTTCCCATGATGATATGCAGCCATATGCAACCCTCCAAATCCTTACATTGGTAAGATTGTAACACTCAAACTTACCGATGTCAACATTTATGTGTCTTGTAAGCACCACACAGACTTTTCCCCAGAGGCCATCTTTAGCTAAAACACTTGACATTACTTTAGCGAGTGAGTATAATGAAAATAGTTTCAATGAAAATAGTATTAATTAAGCGGAGGTGTGCCGCATGACAAAACGTTCCGAACAAAAAGAAAAACGGCGGGAAGCAATCCTGAAAGCGGGGTTGCATCTGTTCGTACGCAAAGGTTATGCCGCGACGAAGATCACCGACATCGCGGAGCAGGTGGGCATGAGCATCGGCCTGCTGTACAACTACTTCGGCTCAACGGAAGCGCTGTACGAGGCGCTGCTGAATATTGCGCTGTCCGCCCGTACGGGGCAATATTTCCCCGCGTACAATAGCCCTCTTGAATATTTTGCGAAATCGGCGGAACGGCTTCTTGCCGTCATAAAAACCGACCCGTATATCGCGGAATACTTTTTGCTGGTGAATCAGGCGCAGCGCAACCCCGACTTGCCGCAGGCTATTAAAGAAAAGATGAAGCAAAACGATATGATGGAGAAATCCGTAGCCATCATTGCGGAGGGGCAGCTTCAGGGAACTATCCGGCAGGGGGAGCCGCTGGCGCTGGCGCTGGCTTTTTGGCTTGCGATACAGGGCTATGTGGAGATGATTGCGCTGTATCCCGGAACGCCATACCCGGAGGTGGCGTGGTTCATGGGCATACTCAAGGCTGAGGATAATTGAAGAAATTAATAAATATTCTTACTAGGAGGGGAAACTATGTTATTGGAAAAACGGAACTACAGCAGGGAAGCGTTGCTGAACAAGACTGTGCTGCTCACGGGCGGCGGCGGTGGCATCGGCTATGAAGCGGCGCGCGCGTTATCCTACATGGGCGCGAAAGTGATCATAGCGGAGATCGACGAGGAGCGTGGCAGGACTGCGCAGGATAAAATAAACAGCGAATTTGGCAACGGCAATGTGGATTTTTTTCAGGTGAACCTCGCGGATGAGAAGCAGATCGACGCGTTGTGCGATTATATTGTTAATAAATATACCCGGCTGGACGTTATCATAAACAACGCGGCGGTTGTGCCCATGGGCGCGGTGGATGTGGTGCCCGTCGCCGATTGGGATTTGAGCTACGCGGTCAATTTGCGCGCGCCTGTCCTTTTAATACAGAAATTCCTGCCGTCTATGCGGGAAAATGGAGGCGTTATCGTTTTTAATCCATCCGGCCCAGGGGCGTTTATGTCGGGCTACGAGATTTTTAAAAGCGCACAGGTGGAATTATGCAATACGCTGGACGCGGAACTGGACGGGATCGGCGTTATCACGTATGGCATAGCGCCCGGCTTTGTGAAGACGGATACCTGCATAAAAGCTGTGGGTATCGTGGCCTCGTCGATGGGTATTTCCGCCGATGATTTTTACGCCTCCGCCGAGAGTATCGCCGTAGATGCGGAAACCGCCGGCGTGGGGTATGCCGTTTCGGTTGCAAACGCGGCGCGATACCGCGGGCAAATCACGTCCTCACAGCAGGTATTGCTGGACGCGGACTTGCTGGACGAACCGTTGCGGGACACAGTCGCGCAGCCGTCCGGCGATGACAACGACAATAACAACGGCAATGACAGGCTGCTGTCGTTGTTCACAGGTATCTGGGAGGTTTTTGAAGAACAGTTTAGCAATTGGATGAAAAAGAACCTGTTTGTCAGGCAGATTTTGCTGAGCGATTTCAAAAAGCAGATGGGTATGCCCGCAGACGCATTTAAGCGTCAACTGGAAAGCCTGTATGCCGAAGCACAAAATGGGCGGTGGAATACTGTTGTGGCCGGTAAGGATGTGTTCGTGAAGCTGCAAGGACTATACGCGCACCAGCGGGATATGCTGGCAAGCTTTGAAAAAGACCCGGCGCAGCTAAAGAGTGATACCGCGATGATGAACGGGTGGATCGATTCTGTGCGGGAAATGATTGACGAACTGGGGTGATTTATTTGAGCAAAACCAAAACGGCAATATTTTCTCCGCTGATAATTATTGGCATAGGGTTTGTCTGCGCGTCCATATTTAACACGTTTATGCGGGAATGGGCGTTTATCCCGCTGGCGCTCCTCTATTGGGGCGCCATGTTCGTGGTCGCGCATAAATATATGGGCAGGGCGGCGATTGCCGGGTTGTTCGCAAAACCCAAAAAGAACACTCTCTGGACAGTTTTGTGTTTTGCCGTCGGGCTGATACCGCTGCCTATACTGCTGCTAAACCTGCATCTATTCACCTCCCCCGTCGTGGTTGTTTTGTGGTTGGTATTCGCTGCCGTGAATCCGTTTTTTGAAGAAATTTTTTGGCGGGGCTTTTTATTAGATGGCCTGCCTTTTCCCAAGTGGCTTTCCGTCCTTTATTCGACACTGCTGTTTGTGGCAAGCCATCCGCTGATATGGGGTGTGTTTTCCATAGCGAACCGAAGCCTGATGACGTGGGCATCGCTTTTGCTGATGGGCGTGGTGTGGAGCATTACGCGCGTCAAGACGAACAGCCTGCGGTGGTGCGTCCTGTCGCA
>QMCD01001658.1_pt1 | contig 15302 bp, 14 predicted proteins | sample 1821841 | NCBI WGS metagenome assembly QMCD01 (sample SAMN01991225, study PRJNA193472) | Termite gut metagenome, whole genome shotgun sequencing project. | isolation source: worker | host: Macrotermes natalensis | reverse complement strand
AGCGCAAGGCCGCAGGCGATGAATGCCGCGCCGAACGCCATGTCCCAAACCGGTCCGCCGTTCAGCGCCCAGGCGGCACCGCAGTCGAACGCCCCGAGAAGCGCCACCACGATCGACATCATGCGCCCGGCGGATATTATGTTTTGAAAATTCATTATACTTCTGTATTCGGTAGATTCTTCGTCGCCTTCGGCTCGCTCGGAATGACAGCGCCTTATCGGCTGTTCCGGCAATTAACGCGGAAGCGATTCAGTCCGACGAAGATAACGTGTTTTTGCGGAAAAGTTCCGTCGCGTCGACCATTTTTCGCTCCGGGCCGCTCCCTTCGACGCGGTAGAAACGCTGATTTGTGGTGTCGGGCGACGAGAGACCTCCGCGGGCCGGATCGTAGGGGCCCAACTTTATGAAATCGAAATCGGCGAGGTCGACCGCAGGTGAAAGCACCCCTCGGCCCGAATACCAGGCGGTTTTCAGCCCCGTCCCGTCGGCCGCCTCTCCCGCCTCCTTTGCTCCGGCCCACCGGTGAATCTTCGCCGCCAGACGGTTCACCTCGGCCGGATCGCCGTCGCCCCCCATAAAGGCCACGCACGAAACCGAAGCGCCGTACCGCGCCAACAACCCTTCAAGAAGTTCGTCGTCCAACGTTTCGCCGACGGCCTCCCGCAAATGGGGACTGTGACACCCGGGGCATCGGTTCGGGCAAGCCGACAGATTCAGGGCGAGTGTCACCTCGCCCGGAACCTCCTGGAATACGATATCGTAGCTTGCAAGCAGAAGCATAATAATTACGAGTTACGAATTACGAGTTACGAGTTAGCTACGCGATATATTATGTTATACGAATTTGTGCGTTAGCTGAACTCGTAACTCGTAATTCGTAATTAAAGCTGCGCGGGGGTGGCGTAGTGGCGAATAGCCGCCTCCTTCTGGCGCGCGGCGGAGAAGTTCGAGACCCGTTTCATGTAGCCGATGATGCGGGTGAGGTAGTCGAGGTTCTCCGAGCCGCACTTCGGGCACTTTTTCAGATGACGTTTGTCGATATGGTTGCAGGAGTTGCAGACGGTGTTGGGGATGTTGAACGTGAAGTAGTTGCAACCTTCGCGCGCGGCGACCTTCAACAGCGCGGCATACTGCTCTTTCGAGAGGTGTTCGTCGAGGTTCATGTGCAGGGCCGAGCCGCCGGTCAGGTGCTCTATGTATTTGCGGCCGTGCATACGGAACTTGTCGACGACGTTGAGCGAGGGGTCTTCGACGATGTAGAAATAGCTGTTGTAGCAGTCGCGCCCCACCTTGTAGCCCGCCTCGCGATCCCACTTGGCGTGTTTGACGCCGACGTTCTCCGCCGGGATCATCTCGCAGTTGAACATCACCTCGGGAGTACGGTATTTCTTGTTGGCGCGCTCGACCATACCGAGTATCTCCTGCGTGAAGTGCGCGTAGTCGTCGTTGTCGCTGATCTCGATACCGAGGAATTCGGCGGCTTCGACCAAACCGTTGACCCCGATCGTGAGATACTGACGCCCGAGGTTGATGTAACCCGCATCGAACAGCGGCAACATCCCTTTGGCCTGCATATCCTTGAGGTTTTCGTTGTAGGCGTTCTGCACCTTGTGCACCAGGTCGACCACCTCCTCGAGGAAGAACTGATAGGGTATGCCCTGCCGCACGGCGTACTGGATGCAGCGGTTGAGGTTGATCGTGAGCACGCTTTTCGACCCGGTGGAGATACCTCCCGCCCCAAGGGTGTAGCTGAACTCGTTGTCGGTGATCTCGTTGCGAAGGCGGCAGCAACTCGACAGCGAGTCGGCGTTGTCGCTCAGATATGTGAAGAACGAGTGGCCCTCGGAGTACATCTGGGCCGTGAACTCGCCGTATTCCTTGTCTTTGGGTTCTCCGTTCTCGGTCAGCAGTGCCATCGTTTCGACCGGGAAGGTCAGAACGGTGCGCAGACGCTCGGCGTTGAACCAGCGCATGAAACGTTTCTGGAGCCAGCTCAGGCCATCCCAGTCGGGAGCGCTGCCGTCGGGGAAGATGAAGTTCTCGAACAGGCTCTCGAAGTAGTAGCGGTATGTTCCAGAACACGGCCTGGAAGTTGCGCGCGCCGGTGGGCTGGTTGATCGAGTAGACTATCTGCTCGAAGTAGTCGGTGATCACCTTGTCGAGCGAACGCTGCTTTTTCGACAGGTCGACCTGACGGTCGGGGTCTTTCCAGTAATCGGTACCGAACTCCTTGCCGATGAAGTAGTTCATGTACATCAGGAACTCGGGGGTCGCACAGGCGCCGCTCAGCATCGAAGAGACGATGAACACCATGTTGACGAACCCTCCGGCGAACGACTTGAGGTTGGTCGGGGCCTTGGAGTTGCCGCCTATCGAGATGGTACCGCCGATGAGCCACGGGTACATCGTAATGGAGGCGCAGTAGTTGGCCAGCGACGTTTCGTCGTTCTTATAGATGAAGTGGTTGTTCAGCAGGTCGATGTATTTGTCGCTAAGTTCCTTACCGTACATCTCCTTGAGGCGGTCGGTGAGCATTCGGCGGTTGAGGCGGATGAAATTTTTCTTGGGGAGCTCGCCCATCAGCGTCGCCAGATTTTTGTTCTCGACGTTGGCGTTGGCATCGACCTGACTGCCGGAAGCCGCATTCACCGCGTCGCAATATTCCATCAGGAATTTGAGTTTCTCGGTCACCTCGCGGTCTTCGGCGTGGCGCTGGCGATAGAGGATGTAGGCCTTGGCCACGGTGTAGTACCTCTCGGCCATGAGCGCTACCTCGACCTGGTTCTGTATCTCCTCGACGGTCATCTCGCCTGTGATCGACACCCGGGCGAGGATATTGGTGAGCACGTCCTGGGTGGCAAAACTGCCGACCGACAGAAAAGCCTTTGCGATAGCGTTCTTGATTTTGTCCACCGAGAACGGCTCTCGCTTGCCGTCCCGTTTGATGATGTAGGTTTCCATTTGTTGCTTCTTTAATCTTGTTTTGCCACCCTTGCTCCCCCTAAAATTTAGGGCGACTTGGGAGCAAAATTATCCAAACTATCTGCCACTCTCGATGGCCTCCGCGCGAAGTTATCAACATCTCATGCACAAAACGCGCCAGAAACCCGTAACCCGCTGTAATATAACGGGGAAAGGGCGCTGAAATTGCTTTCGGCACCCTTTCGATTTGAGTGTTAACCATTTACATATCTATCCGCATATCGCGGGGATATTTCACAGCGTACGACAGGGTGTAGACCCTCGTCTCGCCCGCGGCCAAAGAGCCCTCCCAGGTCACCACTCCGAGGTCGGTGCGGTCGACCGTCGGCGGGGTTGTGGCTTTCGTGTCGAGGGTCACGGTGATGTTCTTGTCGGTCGAGGTCGGATATTGATCCTTGAGCACCATCGTCACCGGTTCGGTGCGGCCGTTGCGAACGGTGATGCGGTAGGTGAAGGTCTGCTCGGTGGCACCTCCGATGGCCCGCGTCTGCGAGAATTCGCGGGCGAGCTCACGGGTGACGCTCACACGCCGGTCGGTACCGAGCGTGAGGGTCAGTTTCTCCTGCGTCGCGCTCGCGTCGATGCGCGTCTCGCCGATATAGGTGCCGTCGTAGGTGATGTTGGCCGGAGCCGAGAGCAGGCCGAGCGACTCCCAGTTCGAGATTTCGGCTATCAAATAGGTTGCGCCGTCCAACTTCGGAGCGCTGTAGTATTTGAATTCGGCGGGGGTCTCTTTCGTCGCAAGGTCGATCGACTGCTCCTTGCCGTTTCCGGGGATCGTGTACGGCAGGTCGATGTCGTAGGTGACGTTCAGGGCGTTGTCCGCTGTGGTGACATGGTCGTAAATAGCTTGCTCTGTGTATATCGTAACTTCCTCGACCATATCCTCACTGAACTCCTCTGAGTCGTAAGAAATCGTATTTTGAGCGGCGGGAGCGGCAATACCAGCTGCCTTTCCGGCAAGAGCACCTGTAATCCGGGAATTACGCTGGGTTCCATATCCCACGACAACCACATCGTCGACACTCGGTTTCTCGCGCAGGAACCATGTCGAGAACAGGGGCGCGACACGCCCGTTCGACGGTGTGGCGGTCGAGAGGGTGAGGCGCACGTTCTCCCAGTCGAGGCCCGTGGTCTGTCGCACGCGCGAACGGGCCGCGATCGTGATGGGACGGTCGGTCGAGGCGGCGTTGATGTCGTAGTAGGGCGACCACGAGGCGCTCGGGGTGTAGTAGGTGATCGTGACGGGAAAGTTGCCCGCCGCCGGGGCCGAAAGGCTCAGACGCAACACGCCCGAGGTTTTGCCGCCCGCTCCCGACTCCTCGTTGTACTGGTTGCGAACCCGAACCAAAGCCGTGGTAAGTTCACCCCGGCGTTTCCGTAGTTCGCGCGCGCCGTTGAGTATCTCTTCCGATTTGGCCTGGTAGTAATCCATCGTCTTTTTCAACTCGTCGATGCCGAGACCGGCCTCCGAGCCCGACACGTTCTTCGCGATGCCTGTGTCGAGATAGCCCTGCATTCCCGAATTGATCTCGATGTCGACATCGGTTTTGTCCAATCGCGCCTGATAGATGTCGATCGAATCTTTGAGCATTTTCAGGCGTGCGGAAGGGGCTTTGGTCGACGAGAGGTAATCGGTCGAGAACTCGTGGGCCGAGACCACCACCCCGCCGCCGATGTTGATCCGCAGGGAGTTACGGTCGATGTCGGGACTGAGCCCTTCGATCGAGACCTCGCCCGCTCCTTTCTCGAGGGTGAGCGAGGCGGTGTGGGTTATTTCGGCTCCACGCAGAAAAACCGTAGCCGCGGCGACGCGCGACGGGGTCGGTTTCGTTTCCTGTGCAACGGCGGCTCCTGCCGTCATAGCGACAAGTGCCAGCACCGCAAAAACCTTGACTTTTCTCATATTCTCAGGTGTTAGTTCACACTATAGATGCTGTGGGAGCCTATTTTCCATAAAAACGTGAGTTCGGGATAAGGAAAAGATGACGCTCTTATTCGAGTCTTCGTATAATGGCGGCGCCGGTGCGCATCGCCTCCTCGTTGGCGGGGATCGTCTTTTGGGCTCTGGCGGGAAGCGAGTGGCGAAGGCCCTCGACCACGCTTTCGGTCGAGACCACCGGACGCACGGCCAGATACCCGCCCAGCACCATCGTGTTGAACATTCTCACCATGCCGCGGCGGGCCGCCTCCTCGGTGGCGTCCATCGCGTACACCGTTATATCTCCTCGCACCGGGTGGCGCGTGATGCCGTTGGTGTCGTAGATCAGCACGCCGCCAGGACGCACCATCCCTTCGAATTTGTCCATCGACTGCTGGTTGAGGATCACGGCGGTGTCGAACTCGTGAGCGATGGGCGACGAGACGGGACGGTCGCTCAGGATTACGGTCACGTTGGCCGTTCCGCCCCTCATTTCGGGCCCGTAGGCGGGCATCCAGCTAACCTCCATGCCCTGCACGACTCCCGCGTAGGCGAGAATCTTGCCCATCGAGAGCACTCCCTGCCCGCCGAAACCGGCTATTATCACCGTTTCTTTCATTTCACCTATATTTATTTGATAATTTGATGATTTGATAATTTGGTAATTTGATAATGGGCTACGCGCAAGAAACAATTATCAAATTATCAAATCATCAAATTATCTAATTAACTAAACGCTTTTTATATCTCCCAGACGGTAGAACGGGAACATATTCTCCTCCATCCAACGGTTCGCTTCGACGGGCGGGAGTTTCCAGCCGCTGTTGCAACTCGACACCACCTCGACGAACGACAGCCCCTTGCCCGCCATAGCGTTGTCGAACGCCTGGCGCAACGCCTTTTTGGTTTTGCGGGCGGCGGCGGGCGACTGAACGCTCTGGCGCGTGACGTAGCACACCCCGTCGAGCACCGCCACCATTTCCGCTATTTTATACGGGTAGCCGTGAATCGCCGCCTCGCGTCCGTGGGGCGAGGTGGCCGTCTTCTGTCCGAGCAACGTCGTGGGGGCCATCTGCCCCCCGGTCATGCCGTAGATCGCGTTGTTGACGTAGATCACGACGATGCTCTCGCCGCGGTTGCAGGCGTGGATCGTCTCGGCGGTGCCGATGGCCGACAGGTCGCCGTCGCCCTGATAGGTGAACACCATACGCTGGGGATCGAGGCGTTTGACCGCCGTCGCCACCGCGCAAGCCCTGCCGTGGGCGGCCTGTACCCAGTCGATGTCGATGTAGTTGTAGGCGAACACCGAGCATCCCACGGGACTGACCCCGACCGTACCCGCCTGCAAGCCCATCTCCTCGATCACCTCGGCCACGAGTTTATGGATCGTACCGTGGCTGCAACCGGGACAGTAGTGCATCACCTTGTCGGTCAACAGCGGCGTCTTGCCGTAAACCCTGTTTTCGGGGATTGTCTGAACTTCGAAACTCATTGCAACTCCTCCTTTAGAACGTTGTAAATATCGTCGGGCGAGAATATCATACCGCCCATGCGGCCGAAATGCCTGACGGGAGCGCGTCCGTTGACCGCGAGGCGCACATCCTCGACCATCTGTCCGGCGTTGAGCTCGGGAACGAGAAAACCCCTCACACCGCGCGCGGCCAGTTCGGCTATGCGCACCGACGGGAAAGGCCACAGTGTAATCGGTCTGAGCAGACCCACTTTCATACCCTCCCTGCGCGCCATCTCCATCGCTTCGGAGGCGATGCGCGCCGACGAGCCGAACGCCACGATAACATACTCGGCGTCCTCGATCCCCGTCTCCTCATATCGCACCTCTCGCTCCTCTATCAGGCGGTATTTCTCCTGCAGGCGGATGTTGTGGTCTTCCTGCACCTGCGGATCGAGTTCGAGGGAGGTTATGATGTTCTGTCCGCGCCCGGCGTGGCGCCCGATCGTTGCCCAGCCGTCCGACATGGCGGATATCTCCTCCTTAGTCCAGCGCGGCCTCGTGCGGGTCATCACCACCTTCTCCATCATCTGCCCTATGATTCCGTCCGAAAGCATCATCACGGGAATGCGGTAGCGGAACGCGAGGTCGAAACCGTCGAAAACGTGGTCGTACATCTCCTGCACCGAAGCCGGGGCAAGCACGATCATGTGATAGTCGCCGTGGCCTCCCCCCTTAACCGCCTGAAAATAGTCCGACTGCGAGGGCTGGATGGTACCCAGACCCGGGCCTCCCCTCTGCACGTTCACGACAAGGCACGGAAGCTGGGCTCCGGCCAGATAGCTCAGGCCTTCGGCCATGAGGCTCACTCCGGGGCTCGACGAGGAGGTCATCACCCGTTTGCCGCACGCCGCGCCGCCGTAGACCATGTTGATCGAGGCGACCTCGCTTTCGGCCTGCAACACCACCATCCCGGTCGTCTCCCAGGGACGCTGCTCCATGAGCGTCTCCAAAACCTCGCTCTGGGGTGTGATGGGATAGCCGAAATATCCGTCGCATCCACTGCGAATAGCCCCGAAAGCGACCGCTTCGTTACCCTTTATAAGTTTTACCTCCATCTATGAATCGGGAATTATGTTTTGCGTAGCTTAATTCGTAACTCGTAATTCGTAATTAAACATTAACCTTCTGTCGGTATACCGTTATGCAGCTGTCCGGACACACCACGGCGCAGTTGGCACAACCGGTACACGCGTCGGGATGTATCTGTTCGGCCCAGGGATAGCCTTTGGCGTTCACCTGGCGCGAAAGCGCGAGCACGTCGAACGGACACGCCGACACGCACACGGCGCATCCCTTACATTTCTCCGCGTCGACCCTGACCGTTCCTTTTATCTTTGCCATAATCCGGGCGTTTATTACAGGTTTGGAACAAAGATATGAATTTATATTTACAAGTATTATCGAATTTACATTTTTTTAATACAAATTTAATGCAAAATAAAGAAATGAGTTAGGAGTTATGAGTTATAAGCCGTCGTAAATTTTCCGCGTGCCATACTCATAACTTTTTCCCTATCTTTGTGCCCCGATATGAAAACGAACAGTCTGAGAACCGAATACCCCAAGACCCTGCGTCTGGCCCTGCCCATCGCCCTCACGCAGGCGGGGCAGCTCGTCGTGCAGATAGTCGACAACGCGATGGTCGGCCATCTGGGGGCGGTTCCCCTCGCGGGAGTGGCTTTCGGCGGGAACATCTTCTTCTTTCTTTTCATCTTCGGGCTGGGCCTCACGGTGGGCATCACCCCGTTGGTGGGTGAACTCTACGCACAGGGCAAGCACCGCTCCTCGGCCCAGATACTCCAAAACTCGGTCGGGCTCTACGCCGTGGTCGGTGTCCTTATCTGCGCCGCGCAGATGGCCATCATTCCGCTGTTCGGCCACATGAACCAACCCGCCGAAGTGATCGCCGCCGCCACTCCATATTACAGATATCTGGCGTGGAGCATCATCCCGCTCATGCTGTTCTTCTCGTTCCGGCAATTTCTGGAGGGGGTGGGCAACACGCGCGTCGAAATGGTGATAACCATAGTCTGCAACCTGCTGAACGTGGGCCTCAACTGGGTGTTCATCTACGGCAACCTGGGCGCTCCTGAGATGGGAGCGGCGGGAGCAGGCCTTGCGACGCTCATGTCGCGGTCTTTGATGCCGCTCGCGATGATCGGCTATTTCACGTTCAATCAATCTTACAGACGTTATCTGGGATTCTACCACCGCCACAACTGGTCGGGCAGGCGGGTGATGTCGCTGCTGTCGGTGGGGTTCCCTATTTCTGTGCAGATGACCCTCGAGGGCGGAGCGTTCGCCATCACGGGAATAATGATGGGGTGGCTCGGTACGGAAGCCCTCGCCGCCAACCAGATAGCCATACTCGTCTGCAATATGGCGTTCCTGATCGTGCTGAGCATCGGACAGGCGACCACGATCCGCGTCAGCCACGCATACGGGGTGAGGGATTTCGCCGCTATCCGCCGGGTGGCGCGCTCGTCGTGGAGGATCGCCCTGGTGTGGAACGGAACTATGGCCGCGGTTTTCATCCTGTGCCGCAACCTTTTGCCGCGCATATTCACACTCGACGAAGGGGTGATCGCCATGACCGGCTCTTTGCTCATCATCGTGGCGGCGTTCCAGCTCTTCGACGGCATACAGTGCACCACGCTTTGCATCCTGCGCGGGATGCAGGATGTTAAGGCGACCTCGGTGGTGGCGTTCATATCCTATATCGTTATCAACCTGCCGGTGGGCTATCTGTGCGCGTTCGTGCTGGGATTGGGCCCGCAGGGGCTTTGGATGGGCTACATCTTCGGTCTCAGCATCGCGGCGATACTGCTCACCACGCGTTACCGGCGCATAGTCAGGCGCTACGAATCGGGTGTCGAATGAACCGGCCGCTCGGCACTCTGTCGATCTTTCTTAAAAAATCGTTATATTTGCAAAAACAATATTGTGAATGCCGTTGAATTGAACGCTGCGAAATTCGACATCATCCAAAATCTGATGGAGATCGACGACGAGAAAGTGCTCGCCAAAATTTCGTCTTTAGTGCGCAAAACACAGTCGAAAGAGGAGGCCGAACGCACCGCACCATGCCGATACTCAGTGGAAGAGGTGCACCGGAGAGTGTCGGAGGCCGACGACGACATCGCCGCCGGAAAGTTTGTCTCGCACGAAGAGATGGGGAAACGCATCGCATCATGGAGATGAAAGTTGAGCAATGAAAAAAGGAAAGATACTGATCGTCGACGACAACCGCAACGTGTTGAACGCGTTGCGGATATTTCTTGAGAGTCACTTCGAGGAGGTCATTCTGCTTCCGTCGCCCTCGGCGCTCGTCAGCACCCTGCGCGAGCGGTCGCCCGACGTGGTGCTTCTGGACATGAACTTCTCGGCTGGCATCAACTCCGGCAACGAAGGGTTGTTCTGGCTCTCGGAGGTGAAAAAGATCGACCCCGAGATGCCCGTGGTGTTGTTCACCGCCTACGCCGACATCGACCTGGCGATCAGGGCCCTGAAGGAGGGTGCGACCGATTTCGTGGTCAAGCCGTGGGACAACACCAAGCTGCTGGCTACCCTTCAGGCGGCCCTCGAGCTTCGCCTCTCCCGCCGCGAGGTGCGCCGTCTGCGCGAAAAGCAGAGTACCCTCAACCACGAGCTCAACGCCGAGGGCGAGGTGTGTTGGGGTGTCTCCCACGCTATGCGGGAGCTGCTCGAAGTATTGAGAAAAGTGGCGGCGACCGACGCCAACGTGCTCGTCACGGGCGAGAACGGCACCGGAAAGGAACTTATAGCCAAAAAGATACACAATCTGTCGCGGCGCGCCTCGGAGCCGATGATCTCGGTCGACATGGGCGCCGTCACCGAGTCGCTTTTCGAGAGCGAGCTTTTCGGCCACGTAAAGGGTTCGTTCACCGACGCCAAGGCCGACCGTGCGGGCAAATTCGAGGCCGCCGACGGGGGCACCCTCTTCCTCGACGAGATCGGCAACCTCTCATACCCTCTCCAGGCAAAGCTGCTCACCGCGTTGCAATCGCGCAAGATAACCCGCGTGGGGAGCAACACACCCATCCCGGTGGATATCCGCCTCGTGTCGGCCACCAACAAAGACCTTTCCGCGATGGTGCGCGAGGGGCTTTTCCGCGAAGACCTTTTGTACCGCATCAACACGATCACCGTCGAGGTGCCCCCCTTGAGGGACAGGCGCGAGGATATCGCCCCGCTGAGCCGCTTCTTTCTCGACCGGTTTTCCCAAAAGTACGGCAAACCCCGCATGGAACTGAGCGCGAAGGCGCTGGCCAAACTCCAGAACTATCGCTGGCCCGGCAATGTGCGCGAACTGCAGCACGCGATCGAGAAGGCGGTCATACTCGCCGAAGGCCCGACTCTGGAACCCGCCGATTTCTACTTCAATTCGGCCGACGCCAAGGCGCAGATGATCGAGGCGATATCGATCGAGGATATGGAGAAGATGCTGATCGAAAAGACCCTTCGGAAAAGCGGCGGCAACCTCTCCTCCGCCGCAAGCTCTCTGGGTATCTCACGGCCCACACTGTACAACAAAATGAAAAAATACGGACTCGAATAGACCATGTTCCGCTCGATAGAACGTACCCTGATGCTCCTGACGCTGTTGCTCGTGGCGGCGACCGCGGGCGCCGTGTGGCTACTGCTGGAGGGACGGTTGCTGTGGGGTCCGGCGCTCGTGTGCGTGGCGCTGTGGCTCGTGTTCAGACTCAGGCGGGAATACAAGAAGTTCAACTCGAACATAATTTTCCTTTTGAACGCGATCGAGAACGGCGACTATTCGTTCGGTTTCGCCGAGTCGGCCACCGGGGAGATGCCCCATGAAAAACGCGAGGTGAACTCGATCCTCAACGTCATAAAGGAGATACTCGCCCGGGCGCGCGAAGAGCAGATCGAGAACGAAAAATTCCTTTCGCTCATCGTCGCGGCCATTCCCGCAGGTATCGTGATTGTCGACGAAAGGAACTTCGTGAAGGTTGCCAACGACGCGGCGCTCGGATTGCTGGGCCTGCATGTCCTCACCAACACCAAACAGTTGAAAATGGTCGACGAAGCGGTGTTCCGCGCCTTCGACACCCTCTCTCCGGGCCGTAAAACCACCGTCCGCATAGCCGACGAGAGAGAGGAGCGCCTCGTCGCGGTGGACATGTCGCGGATCAACATCAGGCGGGGTTCGCTCAGGGTCTTCACGATGCACAACATCGCGGGCGAACTCGAAGAACGCGAAATGGAGTCGTGGATCAAACTTATCCGCGTGATGACCCACGAGATAATGAACTCCATCGCCCCCATAACCTCGCTCTCGGAAACGATGCTGCTGGCGTGGAAGGAGGCCGGGGGCGAGGGCGAAACCGACCGTCTGAGGCGCAACACGGTGGACGCCTTCTCGACCATCACCTCCACGGCGCGGGGCCTGCTGTCGTTCGTCGAGTCGTACCGCCGCTTCACGGGTATTCCCAAGCCCAGGTTGCATCCTCTCGCGCTCGTGCCGTTCACCGAGAACATTCTCCGCCTTCAGGCGCCCCTGCTGCATGAAAGAGGCATAAAGGTCACGACCGGTTTCGAAGACCCGGAGATTGCCGTCGCCGCCGACGAAGGGCAGATCGGACAGGTGTTGGTGAACCTGTTGAAAAACGCCGCCGAGGCGATCCCTCCCGAACAGACCGACGGCGAGATACGGGTACGGATATGGCACGACGGCGGAGCGGTGCGTCTCGACGTCTCGAACAACGGCGCGCCCGTTCCCGAGGAGGTTCTGCCCCACATATTCGTGCCGTTCTTCACCACCAAATCCTCGGGTACCGGCATCGGCCTGAGCGTCTCGCGCTACATAATGCGCCTGCACGGCGGCAACCTTAAACACCACACCGAGGGCGGCCAGACCGTCTTCAGCATGGTGTTTCCGATCGGCTGAGAGTAAGCCGACCCGTCATTTGAATAATTGCCCTCGGCTTTAATCGCTAATCCGGAGGCTTTTAAGCCTCCGTGAAAAGAAAATTCCATATAAATATTATCTCCCTCCGCTATCCGGCGCCAGCCTTCGGCTGACAAGCCGGCTCCGGTCGATGAGCCTCACATCTCCGATGTTCGTTTGCCGTCGGATTCCCCTCCTTCGGAGGGGTGCCCCGAAGGGGCGGGGTGGTTATTAACCGACGGAACAAGGGGGGGCATCCCTATTCTCCGGGCTTTAGCCCAAATCTTCGCACTATAGTTGGACTAAAACCCCAAAACAGGTCATTCGCTGTTGAGCGACCTCACCGGATTTGCCGTCGCGGCCCTCCAGCTCTGCCAACTGACCGTACCGACGGCTATCGCGAGCACCAACAGGCCGCCCGCGGGGAACAGCCACCACGGCACGGGGGCGCGATAGGCGAACCCCTCGACCCACCGGGAGATGAAAACGAGCGTCAGAGGTACGGCGAGTGCAAAGCCGATGGCCACAAGTATCAACATGTTCCGGTTGAGCATCTGCGCCACGGCGCCCACGCTCGCTCCGTTCACTTTACGTATGGCGATCTCGCGTGTTTTGTAGCGCGTGTTGAACATTATCAGCCCGAAAACCCCCATAACGGCTATCAGGACGGCAGCGAGACCTAGAACCCCGATCAGTTGCGAGGTGTTGAGTTCGCGTTTATAGAGGGCGTCGAGCCGCTCGTCGAGGAACGAAAGTTCGTAATCCACCGAGCCCCAGTAATCGCGGCGGCTCTCGGCGGGGAACGACCTCCACGTCCGTTCGATGAAAGAGAGCGTGGAGGGCACCTCGTCCGGCGCGATCTTGATAAATGCGAAGTTATCGTTCCACATCCCCACCGAGAATGCCATGGGAGATATCGGTGTGTGCAACGACTCGAAATTGACATCCTCCGAGACCCCGACTATCGTGGCGGCGTTGAACACCTTGCCGATCACATCCTCGGGTGTGAAGTCGTACTTGCGTAGAAATTCGCGATTGACGATCAACTGGGCTTTTCCGGCCTCGGGAGAAAAATTCTCTCCGGCAACGATATCCACCCCGAAAAATTTAAGGGTGTTGTGATCGGCAGGCCACTGTGATATGGTTACATGTTTCCCGTTAAGCGAGTTTCCCCACCTCGTTCCCAGATGGCCGGGTGCGCTCGACACCGTCACATCCAAAACGCGGGGATTTCTCTCGAGTTCCTGCGTGAACGAGGCGCGCGAGACACTGTCGGCCATAGCCGGAACATACACTATGTTCTCCTTTTCGAAACCTAACCGATAACGCGACATGTAGCGGTACTGCAACAGCATGAAGGCCGAAAAGCAGATGAAAAAGACCGCCGTGGCGAACTGAATGACGACGAGCGTGTTTCTCAGGGCCGCTCCCCGGCGCGAGAGAGCGAAAGAACTTTTAAGCGCTATCGCCACATCGAACCCCGTGGCGTATCGCGACGAGTAGACCCCCACGAGGAAAGCGACCAGCAACAGCCCGAAAGCGCACGCCGCGACAAGGGGGATGTTGTTCGACAAGGTGAGGTCGGCGGTAAAGAAGTCTGTGAACACCGAGGTCGAGAACCAGTGGACGGCCAGACATCCCGCCGCGACGGCCACGGAGGCCATCACCACCGCCTCCATCGACAGCGAGGCGCGCAGGCTGCCCCGGCCTATTCCCAGAATGCGGTGCATGTTGACATTCCGCACCCTCGAAGGGGCCATCGCCATCGACAGGTTGATGAAATTGATGATCGCCACAACGAGGATCACGAGGCCGATCACCACGAGATACATCGTGAAGTCGAGGTGTCCCGGCGACTCATCCCCCACACTGCCATGCAGATAATACTCCGAGGCGCCTGTGAGCGCGTATTTCTGTTTCGCGTATTCGCCGTTGTTGGCGTCGCGCAGCAGCATCGAGTCGGATATTTTTGCCAGGATGGTCTCCCTGTCGGCGGGATCGAACATGAGGTATCCTCTCCAGTTGTAATTGCCCGGAGGTTGCTCTTCGGTGTATGTGAAAAGACCGTTGGAGATGCTCGAATTGGCCGGGAAATCGCGGCAGACGGCGTCTATCGTATAGCGGTCGTCGGGATTGTCGGCGTTCACAAGCACCTGCCCGAGCGGATTCCCGGCCCCAAAAACGGCCATGGCGGCACTCTCCGAAATGAGCGCGTGACCCGGCACGTCGAAGGTGGCCGAAGCGTCGCCCGCCACAATCTCGGGGGTGAAAACACTCAGAAATCCGTTTGTCACGGGAGTGAGGACTATGCCGTGGGACACCCCTTCGACGCCATCGTCCTCCCTTCGGAACCGCGCCTCGTCGTCCTCCCATTCGACGAGGGCATAGTCTTTCAACTCGGGAACCCTCTCCTTCCACAACCGGGGTATATGGTAATTGGTCGACTCCATAAATCCCCAATCGCTACCGCCTCCCCAGTCGATCTCCATCCGGAAAATCTCGGGAGAGTTCCGAAAGCCTCGGTCGTAGGTAAGGTCGTAGCGTACCTGCATCGCCACGACCACAATAACGGCGAACGCCACACCGAGACCCACGATATTGATGAGAGCCACCGATTTGAAACGCCTCGTAAGAAGGCGGAGATTGCCGATCAAGAACTTCATGGCTATTCCGATTTAAGTGATTTCACGGGGTTGCGGCGGGCGGCCATGCGGCTCTGCCACCACACCGCGGCGAAAGCCACGGCTCCGACGGCAAGTCCCGCCAGAGCGAATATAGTCCACGAGAGCGGAATGCGGTAGGCGAACGACGAGAGCCACTCCCTCATCAGCCACCATGTCACCGGTACGGCGATGACGAAGGCCACAGCCACGATGCGCATGAAGCTGCCCACCAGCCGTCCCAGCACCTGCATGTTTGTCGCGCCGAATACTTTGCGTACGGCGATGTCGTCG
>QMCD01003599.1_pt1 | contig 15304 bp, 15 predicted proteins | sample 1821841 | NCBI WGS metagenome assembly QMCD01 (sample SAMN01991225, study PRJNA193472) | Termite gut metagenome, whole genome shotgun sequencing project. | isolation source: worker | host: Macrotermes natalensis | reverse complement strand
CAGCCGTACCGGGCGCGTAGCGCACGGTGTCGAGGTTGGGCACGTTCCAGCGACGCATCCGGGGATTCACCAGATCCACTGGCAACTTAGACACCTCAACCTCGACCGGCGGATGTCCATCCGCCGACGGCTGCTGCCGCGTGACGGCGTAGCCGCGTTTCGAGTAGGTCGTCGTGAGGAGACTCCCATCCCACGCCGGTGTGGGAGAGAGAGAGCCGTACCGCGAGGTGGAGAGGCGATGCTCCTTGCCCGTCGCGAGATCGAAACAGTGTGCCTCGTCGCGTCCCGATGCGATCGAACCGAAATATAGTTTCCCCGCGGCAGCCTGCAAGTCGCTCAGGGTGACGTACGCGGGTTGCGTGACCTGTGTCAGGGTGCCATTCTCCTCAACCGACGAGATCCACATGCCCTCATCGCCGATCAAGAGCAGATAGAGCTTGCCCGTCAGGTTGTCCCACGACATACCGTGCACTTCGAGACCCATCGGGATGCGTGTCGTGCTTCGCGAATCGAGATGCTCCTCCCGTATCCGGTACTCCCCGTTCGGACGATACTCCACCCATGCCAACCCGTGTTCACCGACACGGGTGGGGTATAGGGCATTGCGAATACCACGCACCGTTTTGGGGCGCGGATGTTTGCCGTCGAGGGGGTCGAAACAGACGATCTTCGAGTTGACACGCTGCGGAAAAAGCAACGACCGACGGTACTCCGTCCACCAGACACGTTCGGAATCTGTCTCGATACGTGAGGATGGGATGCCCGTGTGTGTCAGCACGCGTTCGCGCCCCGTTTCCGCATCCACCAAAACCAGTCGTGACGGGCGGTCGAAATCACTCTTGATCGCGATCAACTTCTCCGCCTCATCCCCCATCCAAAATAACCTGGGCCACCTGTAGGTCGTGTAGTTACGTTCGTCGAGGGGCGTGACGACACTCCCCGAATCCTCCACGGGAGGAAGCGACGCCCAGTGACGATTCAGGTTCGTGAACGCGTCTCGGAAGAGTTTGGACGGGTAGGTGCCGTAGTGTTTGCGCATGTACACGCGTGCGCCGAACGTCAACATATAGGCATTGCGCACGGAGTAGTGCAGCGACCGGTCCCAAAACTCATCGCCATAGCGGTCGTACGAGTATCTCACCAGCTGGTACCCCAACTGATAGTGATCCGGCACGTAATCGCGATACGAGCCGCAGAACCATTTGTCGATATTGCGCCGCGCGAACATTTCGTCACCGATAGCACGGTACTCGATCGTGAAGCGGGGTTGCAGCCCTCGCCCGAAGGAGGTCATCTCCGTCTCGATCATCACCGCGTCGCCCTCCAGCGCCCACATGTACATGAACGGATTTCCCACGATCGACCCCTGTTGACCGAGGAACCAGCTAAATACCTTGATCCATCCCCGATTCAGGGCGGCGTACTGCACGGCGTGACGGTACTCGTGTGCCACCAGCTGTTTCAGCCATGGCGTGGCATACGTGCCGGCCGGAGTGGAGAGGATCTCGATGCGCTTGGGCATCCACATTACCAGACCGTTCGCCTCGAAATTCTCGGGATGGATCACGAACGGTATCTTTTTGAGGGGCGGCAACTCGTAACCGTAACTGACATACGGGTGTGCCTCCGTGGCGTAGTGAAACAAGCGCCGTCCCTGCTCCTCCGCCACCGACGGGAACACCACCCGCACACTGTCCGTACGCAACTGCTCCCACCGTAACCCCGCCGCATCTGCACCCCACGAATAGTATTGCGCATGGACGCGACCCACGGAGAACAGCAATACGAATATGAACAGTAATTTTTTAGCCACCTGCCTTCTTACATTTAAATCCCGCCTTCATCAATATATCCACCACCTTATCGCGGTGGTCGCCCTGAATGATCACCTCGCCGTTCTTGGCACTTCCTCCCACGCCGCACTTCGTCTTCAGCGTGCGTCCCAACGCCTCCAAATCCGCATCGCTGCCCACGAAACCCCGCACGATCGTGGCGGTCTTACCGCCACGGTGTTTGTCCAGCCAAACACGAAGGTCTTGCTGATTGGGCGGCAATGCCGAGCCCCCGGGGGTGCTTGCGTTCGCAGAACGCATAGCTTGGGCGGGGGCGTGCGGGGCTTCGCGTGTGGGTCGAATGGGACCCGTGGAGTAAACTATCGACATTTGTGTGCGGTTATGTGCAAATATTGCGGCGAAGTTACTATTTTTGTAGCAAATGAAAGAAAAAAATAGAGAGACGATCCAGGTATTTGTCGAAGGGTACGAAGATGTGGCGTTCTGGCGCGGGGTGTTCGACTCGTTCGAGACGCCCGAATTGCGGTTCGAGATCTCGGTGCCCCCACAACGAAACATGCCCAAGGGTAAAAAGATACTGCTGTCGATGTTGCCCCGTTCGTCCGCCCGGATGTTGCTGTGTGTCGATTCGGATTTCGACCACCTCTTCGACGGTCAGACCGAACAGTCGCGGCAGGTGCGTAACTCGCCCTACATGTTCCATACCTACACCTATGCCACGGAGAACTACCTGTGTTATGCCCCGTCGCTGCACAACGTGTGCGTGAAGGCGACCAAGAACGACACCCGCATCTTCGATTTCGAGCGCTTCATGGCCGACTACTCGCGGACGATATACCGCCTGTTTCTGTGGTACGCCTACTCCGCACTCTGCTCGAGCGACCATATTTTCATCCTGAACGACTTCAAGAACAGCGTACGCATCCACTTCCTCGATCTGGAGGATAACGGTGCCCACACGATCGCGTGGCTGGAGCGTCAGGTGCGCCATCGCGAACAGACCCTGGCCAACAAGCACCCCAAGCATGTCGATGACGTGGAGCGTTTCGGTATCGAGTTGATGCACCGCGGCGTGCGTCCCGAAGAAACGTACCTGTACATGCATGGGCACACGCTGATGGATAACGTCGTGATGGTGATCCTGGATGCCGTGTGCGAGAGGTTGCGCAAAATGTCGTTAGAACGTATTTATGCGTCCAACAAGGATGGCGTGGCGTTGAAAAACGAGGTGAGTAACTACCAGAACGCGCAACGTTCCATCCGTGACGTGCTGCTCGATAACGAACTCTATACCGATTGTCCCCTTTACCACAAAGTCAAGCACGATATCGAAACCTTTCTGAAGAGAAAATAACTTTTTCTTCCGCCTTTACGATACTGTCGCTTTTTGTTTTTTTTCAGACCGCCGCTTTTTGGTGAAAAGCGGCACCAAAAACTTTCGAGAGATACTTGCGTATCTCCATATGTTTGCGCGAATGTCAAAAGCCGCTTCGCTGGCTTTTCGGTCCTTTTATTCGCAAACCTTTACGAAAACGAGTTTTCGACGGTTTCCTCATAAAATGCCCCAATCACCTGACGGTGATTTCGACATTCGCGACAACAGATCGCGAGATCCCGAAGGGATCGTGAACGAAACAGAATAATTTGGTTCAAGCTTGCTTGGAATCAAATTGTTGTGGTTCGTACACAAAAATTCTGCAATTTGCGTATTGTTCCCCCTTATCAAGGGGGTTAGGGGGTTGAGGCAAAAGCATCGTTACGATGCCTTTTCTCCAAAAAAGCGGAGGTATCGTAAGGGCGAAAAGAAAAAAGTTACTGCGCCTTGCGGACGATACGGACAGTGGTTTGGGTGCTTTGGAGCAGGAATACCTCGGGGCCGGTTCCATAACGTGACAATAGCTCGGGAGTATAGCCGCGTATCGTCAGCAGCTCCATGTGATCGCGTTTCATCACGTCGAAATCAGCACCGACATCTCCCCCATCTCCATCGCGTAACTCGGCGATCGCCTCATCAATGTGCCACGAATCATCCACACACAATCCCAGATTGACGGCCGAGTTGTGCACCAGATTGACACGGATACGGTGCCGTTCGAGGATGGCGAAAATGGTCGAAAATTTCTCCTCCAACACGAACGAAAAATCGCGCGGGCGTATCATCAACAACACCTGATCGCGTTTAAGAATGAGGATCGGCACATCCACGGGTGCCGACACGTTACGGATCACCGTGCCGGGTTTGCGTTTGTCGCCGAACGGACGCACGTACAACGGGATCCGTTTCTGTTGCAACGGTTTGATCGTCTTGGGATGGATGATCTGTGCACCGCTGTATGCTAACTCAATGGTATCCAGGTAGTTGAGCTCTGAGATCCGTTGCGCGTCGGGGAAAATCTTCGGATCGGCATTGAGGATCCCGTCCACATCCTTCCACACGGACATAGACTCCGCATCGAGAATGTTGGCCGCCACGGCTGCCGAATAATCCGATCCCTCGCGTCCGAGCGTGGTGGTAGTCCCGTCGGGCGCACTTCCGATGAATCCCTGCCCTATGTATATCGGCGCAGGACGCTCCCGCATCGCGTCACGCAACAAGGGCGTCGATGCGTCGATGTCCACCGTGGCATCTTTGTGGCGTTGGTTGGTCCGAAAACAGTGGCGCATATCCAACCAACTGTTCACGATGCCGCGGTGGCACAGGTATTCCGATATGATGGCCGTGGAAATTAGCTCGCCATACGACACAACGGTGTCATACAGTGCCTCCATCTCCATTCCCGCTTCCGACGAAAGGGGTGTCGTTTGGGTGGCAAGGTTCGTAAGTTCATCGAAAAATCCATCCACACGGTCGAGTGTCACGGTGCCGTTCCACAGCTCGTCAATGATGTCGGTATGGTAGGCACGTATCTCGTCGATGTGCGAAAGCGCCGCCGCGGAATCACTCTTTCGCAGTGACTCGAATACACGTTCGAGCCCGTTGGTGGTCTTGCCCATCGCCGACACGATGATGAACAGATCCTGCTCGTCACCGATAATCTTCAACATGTTACGTACCCCATCCGCGTTGCGTACCGATGCACCTCCGAATTTGTATACCTTCATAGTCACAAAGATACACTTTTTCTTTTTGCAACATGACCCAACTGCCCCTTTTTGGAAAAAAGCGACAGTATCGTCAAGGCGTAAAGAAAAAATGTATCTTTGTGGTCATGGAGAAAATCATCGAGCGGGCCTGGGAGGATCGGGCGTTATTGGAGCGGCAGGAGACGAAGGAGGCCATTCGTCAGGTTATTGCGGAGGTGGATGCGGGACGTTTGCGCGTCGCGATGCCGGGTGGTGGTGCCGACGGAGGGTGGCACGTCAATGAGTGGGTCAAAAAAGCCATTTTGCTCTATTTCGCGATACAGGAGATGCGTTCGATCTGTGGAGCTGGCGAGTTGGAGTGGTATGACAAGATTCCGTTGAAACGTGACTATGAAAAGTTGGGCGTGAGGGCGGTGCCGCCGGCGGTGGTGAGATACGGTGCGTACGTGGCACGGGGGGCGATCCTGATGCCGTCGTATGTCAATATCGGGGCGTATGTGGGTGCAGGGACGATGGTCGACACGTGGGCCACGGTCGGATCCTGCGCACAGATCGGCGAGGGGGTGCATCTGAGTGGCGGCGTGGGGATAGGCGGCGTGTTGGAACCTGTGCAGGCGAGTCCGGTGATCGTGGAGGATCACTGCTTTGTCGGGTCGCGGGCTATCATTGTAGAGGGGGCGCACATCGGTCGAGAGAGTGTGATCGGCGCGGGGGTCGTGATCACCGGGTCGACGCACATCATCGACGTCACGGGATCGGAACCGCGGGAGTACAAAGGTGTCGTTCCGGCGGGGTCGGTGGTGATACCGGGGACGTATCCCAAGACGTTCGCGGCAGGAACATACGGCGTGCCGTGTGCGTTGATCATCGGAAAACGAAAACCGTCCACAGATAAAAAAACGTCACTGAACGATGCCCTGAGGGAGTTCGCCGTCAGCGTATAGCCATGTGTCAATATAAACCGCGCTACTTTCACTTCCGTGAGCTCACCTCGACGCTCGATGAGGCGCGGCGTGCCACGGACTCAAAATATCTCTATGTACATGGAGATATTTTGAGTGCCGACGTGCAGTCGGCCGGCCGCGGGCAACGCGGCCATACGTGGCACGCCGCGCCGCGACAGAACCTGCTGGTGGCACAAGTGTGGGAACCCGGATTCCTCCCTGTTGCTCGTCAATTCACACTGACGGAGATTGTGGCATTGGCATTGGTGGATCTTTTTCGCATGTACGGACTCGACGCGCGGATCAAATGGACGAACGACATCTACATCGGTGACCGGAAGATAGTCGGTATACTGATCGAGAACAATATGTCGCGGGGGCGGATCGCACGTTGCGTGACAGGGATCGGTGTGAATGTCAACCAGACGGATTTCGACCCGTCGTTGCCGAATCCCACGTCGATGCGGTTGGAGTTGGGGCGCGAAGTGGATCGTGAGGAGGTACTGATGCGTCTCGGGGATCTCCTGTCGCGACGCTTCAAGGAATTGGAGTCAGGCGTGGATTTATCCGGTGAATATCACGCCCATCTCTATCGTCTGGATGAACCATCGCCGTACCGTTATCCGGATGGCGCGGAGTTTCAGGCTACCCTTCGCGGGGTACGTGCCACGGGGGAACTGGTGCTCGAAATGAGTGACGGTACAATGAGGGAATTCCTTTTCGGCGAGGTATTTTACTCGGTCTCCAGCCCCTCGAAGAACTCTTTCGGCGAGATGTCGTAATAGTCGCAAATTCGGAAAAATGTGGAAAGCCGAATGTCCATCATATTCCGTTCGATGCGGTTGATGGATATTTGAAGATCGTTTGCGACTGTATATTGAGATAATTTTTCCCGTTTCCGAATCTCAGCAAGCTTCATCGCAACTTTTGCAACCAGGATATCTTCGATTTTTTGCTCTGCCATGCCACAAAATAGCAGATAATAAAAATATTTTCAGTGCGAATGCACACTGTTTGGGTTTTTTGTTTACCTTTGCAGCAGCTATGGTGGTACCAGACACCGTGGTCGAGCGAGAGGACCATTTAATCCCAACCCCTCTCGCTCTTTTTTCTCCTCCCCGCGCCGGGGCTCCGTAGCAGCTCCAATGGTCAGCTGTACTCTCAGTCTTCCGGCGGACGCTATTGGATGCTCTCGGCTTCGTCTACGACGCTTGCGCGCGGGTTCGGTTTCAGTGCCGGCGCCGCGGATACGACGAGTACCTATCACGTCAGTTACGCCTTCTCCCTCCGTTGTATAAAGATCTAATGTAGGACGGGACAAGGAGTTCGACGCCGAAGGCGGCGCTTTTTCTTTTACAACTTTTTGCTTGTCCAAAAAGTTGCATCAAAAAAGACACCCCGAGGCTAAAAAAGGCTAAAATGACCTCTGCCTAACGTTCAAAATCGACGCCTTCGCGGTTTTGTCGAGCCGAAAACTTCTCGATTTTTTGCCACTTTTAGGCAGGCCATTTCTTCACGCCTTTGTTTAGCAGCGGGGATTAAGCGCGCGAAGCGCGCAAAGAGGAAGGTGTATGTTTGCGGCGGCGGGTCAGTATTCGATCTTGTCGAGGATGCCTTGCAGATAAGCGATCGTGATGCCGTAGTTGGTCATCGGTACGTGTTGCGACCGTGCCTGCGCCACGCGACTCAACACGTGACGACGGTTGAACATGCACGCACCACAGTGAATGACGAGATCATAGGGCGTCAGATCGCTCGGAAAATCAGTACCGGACACAAGGTCGACACGCAATCCCTCGCCGATATGTTTACGCAACATCGCGGGAATCTTTACACGTCCGATGTCTTCCGAAAGGGGTGCGTGTGTGCATGCTTCGGCGATCAAGATCCGTGACGCCGGCGTAAGTTGACCGATCGCCGCGGCACTCGTGACGAAGTAGTCGATGTCGCCCTTGTAGCGTGCGAAAAGAACGGAAAACGAGGTCAATAACGAATCGGCAGGTTTCAGTCCATAGGCCGTCGCGAAGGCTTGCGAGTCGGTGATGATCAGGTGTGGCGGTGCGGTGAGGGTGCCCAGTGTGGCTTCCATGCGGTCGGGCGTGCAGCATACCACACTGCATTTTTTATCCAACAACTCACGGATCGTCTGCACCTGCGGGAGGATCAGTCGTCCTTTCGGTGCGGCGGCGTCTTGCGGCATCACCAGCATCACCACATCACCTTCGTGCGCCAGCTCGCCCGTGATCTCGCCCGCCCGATGCCCTTCGGGCATCTCGCGGAGCAACGCTACGCGTAGGGCTTCCAGCCCTGCGGGCGAGAGGTCCGGGCGCCCGTGAAGAGTCACTGTCGGAATCTTATGTTCGGCCAGCTCGCGTTGCCACCCCACCTCGTCCGGAAGCGGATCATCCCCCTCCATCAACAGGATCGCCATGTCGGTTCTGTCCAGCACGCGACGTGTCTGTGCCACGCGTTGCATGCCAAGCATGCCTTCGTCATCGAATCCCGCCGTATCGATCAGCACAACAGGTCCCAATCCCGGCATCTCCATAGGTTTCGATACAGGGTCCGTCGTCGTGCCCGGCGTGGCGGATACAAGGGCCGTTTGCTGTCCCGTAAGGGCGTTCACGAGTGACGATTTACCACTGTTGCGACGACCGAAAATGGCGAGATGTAAACGTTCCGAAGTCGAAGTGCTCATCCTACAAAGGTACACTTTTTCTTTTCGCCTTGACGATACTGTCGCTTTTTTCCAAAAAAGCGAACAGTTGCGTAAAAGAGTTACTGCGTCACGAGATGGTTCTTGCGTCGCACGCGGTAGGCGATATAGTAGAGCAGGCAGAGAATCGACACATAGAGCGAGATACGTCCGACATAGTCACCGTAACGGGTGTAGAATGTGATGTGGTCATTCAACTCGACGGTTTGTGTGAGCACGCCGCGTTGGGCCCATCCCAACTTTTCGATCGCATCGCCACGCGAGTCGATGAACCCGGAGGTACCCGTATTGGCACTCCGCACGATGGCGCGACGCGTCTCCACGGCACGCATCTGCGAGTACGAGAACAACAACCGGTGCCCCGGTGTATCACCCCACCACCCGTCGTTGGACGACACACACATTACCTGCGCCCCGTCACGAACCACCCGCCCGTAAAACTCGCCGTACACGGCCTCCCAACAGATCGCCGAGCCATAACCGGTGCCATTGTGACGGAACACAGGTCCCGGTTTACCCATACCGAGAGATCCGGTCGTTCCGCCGAGATCGACATTGATAAATTTCAATGCCTTGAAGACCCATCCCGGTGTATTTTCGACACCGATCACCAGTTTCCCCTTGTGATGTATCTGCACATTCCCCGCCGCATCGACACCCAGCGAAGCATTGAAGACGTCATAGTAGCCACCCCTCCGGTATGTCCGTGCAGTACCGGTTTGCGGTGTGTCGTAATCGACGATCGTCTCCACCCCGACAATGTAGAACGCCTCGGGATACTTCCCGCCCAACAATCCGACGATCCCCCTCACGGGACGTGCCAACTCGATCCTCTGTTCGTTCATGGGGTGCTGGAACACGGTTTCGGGCAACACAATCACATCCACGTCGGTCGGTGCTTCGGAGGCGATCGCAAGCAGATTCTGCTCCTGCGCGACGGGCGTCATCTCCCAAAACTCCTTGTAGGGATCTATGTTGGGTTGCACGATCGAGGCGGTGACGGTTTTCGACGTCGGAATATGGTACGTGTGGTAGATGATCTGTGAGATGACCATCGGCATCAGGATCACCACGCCAGCCCACACGGCAGCGGTACGGCGTCGATACCTGTCACTTTCGATGAGGATCTCGAAGACAAAGATGTTGCACAACAGCACCCATAGAGATCCTCCGAAGATGCCGGTATATTCATACCACTGTATCAACGGGATGTTGTTCGAGAAGGCATTTCCGAGCGTCAGCCAGGGGTATGAAAAACTACCCTGATGGTATAGGAATTCGCATGCAATCCATGCCGTAACAAGCAGTGTGTAGGAGAGTATCTTGGGTGCTCGTTTCGACACGGTGTGATAGAGCATGAACGGCACCATACTCCACCACGTGGAGAACAGCGTGGCACCGAGGGGTCCCACCCAGGTGGCATACCCTACCCACCAGCATGTGGCGAGGTTCCATCCCACGAACGTGAGCAGTGCCCATCCGAATACACGCCACCACGACCTCTCCCGTCCAAGCCGCCCTTGGGGCGCACCCCCTCGGGGGCTCGATCCTTCGTTTGATCTATTGTACGAATGGTTTATCCACAGCAACGGCACGAGTCCGATGAGTGTCGTCAACCCTCCCCCACCGAGCCATGCGGGTGAGAGTAACGCGATTGAGAGGGCCCCGGCCCCGAGACGTTTCCAAATTAACTTCATGACGGTGCAAGTTACATTACCTCTTCGAGTTTCTCAAGCAACTGGGAGCCACGGAGATCCTTTGCGACGATCTTGCCTTCGGGAGAGATGAGATAGTTGGTGGGGATGGTGCGCACGGCATACTCCTCGATGATGGAGGCCGCTTTGCCGTTCTCGACACCGATGACGTTGTGCCACGGGAAATTCGCCCCTTCGTCACGTCTTACGAGCGATTGCCACGCGAAGACGTCCGAATCGAGCGACACGCCGTAGATCGTGAACCCCTTGTCACTGTACTCCTCGAACGCCTGACGCAGGAACGGCAACTCCTGACGGCACGGGCCGCACCACGTGGCCCAGAAGTCGATGAGTGTCCATTTACCTGTCGCCACGTCCGAGAGTTTGACGATCTGTCCATCCAAACCCGGCAGCGCGATATCCATATAGGGACGCCCGATGGCAGTATTCTCCCATGCGGTGATAGTTTTCTTAACGGCTTGCATCAACGGATGCTCCTGCAACGCAGGATCGAAGCGCTCCGCCAACGCCCGTGCCCCTTCGGCATCGAGATTACCCAGCGACTGGTTGAACAGGTAGAGCCCCGCCAGATTGCCTGTGTTCGCTTCGATCGTATGTGCCATCAGCATCATGGACTCATGTTGCAACGAATCTATCTTCACGGTATCCTGTGCCTGCACGGCCGACATAAACGCACCGTCGATCACGTTCATCCGCTCCTGAAATTCGGCATACGCATCGTTGGACGGTGTGCCAATCACACGCAGATACCCCAACGGGGCACGTTCCAACTGCATCTTGCCCGGTTCAAGGAAGATGATCCCCATCCCTTGACGCTGTCGATTCGTCAGTACGACCATCTCGGGATGCTCGACGGTACCTTTGATCGTGAACGCTCCCGTTTTCGGACTCACGGGTGCCGCAGCTACTTGGGGTTGCTCGGGGGCAAATTGCGAGATGAGGTATACCGTGTCGACGGCCTCCATCTGTGGCAACCGCCCCTCGATAACGAATCTGTTCGGATTGCCGCACGACCACGTCGCCACGCAAATCACACTCCATATAACTAACTTTTTCATATTTTTCGTTCCGGATTTTTCTTCAAAAACGCCTCCCAACTGGAGCTTCCACGCTTGGAGGTGGCCAACAGTCCGCCGCCCAGGCTTTTCGACTTCGCCGCTCCATTCGCCGCCATCCGCCCGATCACACCCCCGCTCACAAAGTGGTGACACAACGCGACAGCCAACCCATCGGTTGCATCGAGACGTTTCGGACGATCGACACACAACATCTTTTCCACCAACCGTGCCACCTGTTCCTTGTCGGCGGCCCCTCGTCCCGTGATACTCTGCTTGATGCGTGTCGGTGCATACTCGAACACGGGGATCCCGCGACTCAGCGCCGCCGACATCGCCACGCCCTGCGCGCGTCCCAACTTCAACACGCTCTGCACGTTGCTCTCGAAAAACGGTGACTCGAATGCCACTTCACGCGGTTTGTGCGTATCTATTATTCGTCCCACCTGCACAAAAATCTCGTGCAGTTTCTCGTACGGATCCGTCAGTTTGTGCAGGTCGATATCACCCAACGTCACCGCACGCAGCGTCTGTCCCTCGACCTCCAACACCCCGTAACCGGTGTAGTTCGTCCCCGGATCGACGCCCAGTATGCGATAGGATGGAGCAGGAGAGGCCATTTATTTCTCTTTCTTTAACTCGGCCACCTCTTTCTGCAACCGGTACACGTCATTGGCCAACTCCGGGAGGTTGCGGAACACGGCATTCGAGCGACGGTACTTGCCACTTGGCATCGAAGGCCATCCCGAACGTTTCTCATCGTCACCCACGTTGTTGTCCAGCCCCGTCTTGGAGCTTGCCATCACGCGATCACCCACTGTAATGTGATCCACGATACCCACCTGTCCTCCGAAGAAGCAGTTGCGTCCCACTTTGGTCGAACCTGCCACGCCGAGTTGTGCCGACGCAACGGTATTTTCACCGATCTGCACGTTGTGAGCGATCTGAATCAGGTTGTCCAACTTCACGCCGCGACGAATGATCGTCGAGTCCGTTTTTGCACGGTCGATGCACGTGTTGGCACCGATCTCCACATCGTCCTCGATAATGACGTTGCCCAACTGCGGTATCTTGTCGAACGACCCGTCCTCCTTCAATGCGAACCCGAACCCATCGGCGCCGATCACCGCACCGGCATGTATGTTGCACCGGCTCCCGACGACACAACCCTCGTATATCTTCACGCCCGGATAGAGCGTCGTATCGTCACCGATCGTCACTCCGTCGCCGACATACACCTGGGGATAGATACGGCAATTTTTACCGATTTTGGCCCCGTCCTCGACGACGGCAAACGCACCGACATACACACCCTCACCGACCGTTGCTTTTTCTGAGATCGACGCCTGTGCGCTGATGCCCGTTTTACGCGGTTTGGCCGCCTGATACATCTCCAACAGTTTCACCACGGCAGCCCCCACGTCGGGAAGCTTGATGAGTGTCGCCGCAACGGGTTTTTCGGATGCGAATGCACTCGGCACCAGCACGATCGAGGCACCGGTGGTGTAGATATACGACTCGTATTTCGGGTTCGACAGGTACGCCATCGCCCCCTGCCTGGCCTCCTCGATACTCGACACGGTATGCACTTTCGCTTGTGGATCTCCTACTATCTCTCCGCCCAACAGCGAGGCGATCTGTTCAGCACTGAATTCCATTTATAGGTAGTTTTTGATTGAAATTTTATCGGGCATGAATTCATCGACGGGACGCCCATAGGCCAAGATCTCCCTCACGGTGGAGGAGGATATGTCGGCCACGGGTGCGGGTGTGAAGAGCATGACGGTGATGATATCGGGATGCAGGCGGTGATTCGCAGCCTCCATGGTGCGTTCGTACTCGAAATCGGTCGTGTTGCGTACGCCGCGTATGATGGCACACGCCCCCTCGGCACGGGCGAAATCTCCCGTCAGACCGCTGTACACCTTCACTTCGATACGCGACTCGTCGCGATACAAATCTTCAATCAGTCGCTGGCGATTCTCGACGGTGAGTAGTCCTGCTTTAGCGGAGTTATTGCCGATACCGATCACCACCTTGTCGAAGAGGCGTAGTGTTTCGGACACCAACGCCTCGTGTCCTCGCGTGAATGGATCGAACGACCCCGGGAAGATCGCAATCTTTTTGCTCATAAGAGCGACAAGATAAGAAAATTTTCTAAAACCTTTTCAAGACCTTCGCTTTTAGTCGCAACTGTCGCTTTTTTTCAAAATAGCGACAGTTGAGTAAGAAAAAAATGAAAAGGTTAGCCTATTGTTTTCGCGACCCGTTCGGCGACGATATCGGCATACACATTCCCTTCACAGGAACCGATGGCCGTAACGCCACGATGGTCGATATAGAAAAGCTCGTCGAACAACGACAGTTGCTCCCTGCCAATGGGTTGCTCAGTGAATTCCATTCCGTAAAATTGCTCCACGTGGAGCAATCCGTTCAGGTTTGACGTGTAGATGCGATTCCCCTTCACGGCATACAGAGGTGCATCGTCCGCGGTATGGATAATGCCGTCTGAGGAGCACCGGATGGCGACATGGGCATCATTACGTTGTGCGATCAGGGTGGTCAGTTCATGTGCCGCCCAACGTGCGGAGGTGGGATATTCGGGGTAGGGTATATCATACTCAAAGACGCACGCCGAGGGACGCATCGCACGAAGTGCGTACCCCTCGTAGAGGGATCGACCTGCCGGAAGCAGTTCGATGCGTCCCTGGTGGTCTACTTGCACCCGTACGAATTCGGTATGATGTCGCAACCGCAACGCCTGCACCAACGGCACAAGATTCGTGTCGAACAGTCGTCCGAACAGCACACGTGACCCTTCATCCAGCAGGGACGTGTGTCGATCGAGGTGTTTGATCTCACCCCGATGCACGTGCAGCGTTTGATAGATATAGGGACTCATTTTTATAGGAATCGCTGCTGTAAAGATAACTTTTTCTGTCTCAACTGTCGCTATTTTGAAGAAATGGACAGTGTCAGCAAAGCGTAAGGTTTTAGAAAAGTTACTCTTTCGGCTGAAAGATCATTCGCGAATTGCCGTTCGTGAAGAGTAAAAGCATCGTGCTATCCACCTCGTAGTGTGTCGTTTCGCCGAGCGCCTTCGCGAAAGCAGCCTCCAGGTCACCATTCTTGAGACACATCATACGTGTCATCGCCACACCATGCAGTGTCAACGCATCGCGATCCCCAGTCTCGTAACTCCCCATCACACGGTTGCACGCTCCCTTGCCACTGATCCGGTGTTGATCGTCGAGTTTGATCGTGAACTCGTCATTTTCAGCCTGTACCGTACGGCCGTCGAGCTGCACCAATTGCCACTCCGTGCCGACCAACGGTACATCCACACGTTTACCCGCCTTGCGGCACGCGCAACATCCGATCACAAGCACAGCCAAGAGTGCCAATGCCGTCCATTTAAAAATCGCCTTCATATCGTAATATTTTAGTGCAAAATTAGTAACTTCGTCCCGCAAACAAAATTTATCAATAATCATACCCCAATCATGAAAAAAGTCATTGCCTCGCCACATGCCCCGAAAGCCGTAGGACCTTATTCGCAAGCCATCCTCAACGGCACGACACTCTACGTATCCGGACAGTTGCCCATCGACGGTGCCACGAACACGATGCCCGACAGCGTGGAGGAACAGACCAAACAGTCGCTCACAAATCTCAAACACATTCTCGATGAGGCGGGTTACACGTTCGCGGACGTGGCCAAGACGACCGTGTTGCTGGCCGACATGGGTGACTTCGCAGCCATGAATGCCGTGTATGCCACCTTCTTCACGTCCGATATGCCGGCACGCATCTGCTATCAGGTGGCCAAATTGCCGATGGGTGCCAAAGTCGAGATCGATGCCATCGCGGTGAAATAACGACCGTGCATCGAATATGAAAAATCCCCGCCGAAAGGTGGGGATTTGCGTTACAATGTTGGTGGCGGAATCGTAGGAAAATATTCGATGGATGAAAATGCCGAAGCCCAAGATTCGTC
>QMCD01001651.1_pt1 | contig 15310 bp, 19 predicted proteins | sample 1821841 | NCBI WGS metagenome assembly QMCD01 (sample SAMN01991225, study PRJNA193472) | Termite gut metagenome, whole genome shotgun sequencing project. | isolation source: worker | host: Macrotermes natalensis | reverse complement strand
AGGCTACTTGAATGTTTTGTTTTATCCCTTCAGCTCTTTGGTTTTTAATTTGTGGTATATTTCTGTTGCTGTTTGGTTCAACGTTACATTATTATATAAAGAAAGAACATAAACCAGTTCCTTCTTTTTTAGGATATTATATGTTATTGTTGGCCATTACAGGTTGCCTTATCATCCCGGTTTCAGGATTCTGGCTCTTTATACCGCAGGCACTTGTTATAATTGGGGCCAATAAAAACAAACAATCAAAACCATAAAAGCAATGGCTAAAAAAGAAACTCAGGACAAGAATCCAATATCTATCGCTATTCTGGTCGATGGAGATAATGCTACAGCCTCGAAGTTGAATGAGGTTATCAGATTTGTGTCTCCTTACGGTGCGCCCATTGTCAAAAGAATATATGCCGATTGGTCTAAAACAGCAACATCCCAATGGAAAGAGCCAGCAAAGGAACTGTCATTCCGTTTAATAGAAGCCCCATCTTATGTAAAAGGCAAAAACACAACGGATATAGCTTTAGTAATGGATGCGATGGATCTGATCTATTCAGGAACTGTAAACGGGTTTTGTATTGTCGCCAGTGACGGGGACTATACCCTTTTAGCACAGCGGATAAGAGAAGCGGGCTTACTGATGCTGGGATACGGGGAAAGCAAAACTCCGGCGGCTTTTGTAAACTCTTGCAGGCAATTCCTTTTTTCGGATAAGATACCCGAAAAAATAAAGCAGTCCGATATGTTGCTTTTGAAAGAAGCCGATCTTTTCGATAAAGCCTTCGAAACCGCCGCAGACGGGAAAGTAGAGGTTGCCTTGTCACTGGTTGGAACAGCTCTGAAGAAACTAAAGCCTAAATTTAAAACTAACAGGTACGGATGCCAGACTCTCGGAGCTATTTATCAGAAGCTGGATAAATACGAACTGATCCAAACAGGAGATAAGAACATAAATAATGTTGTCAGGTTGAAAGTTTTCGAATAAACGTGTAATTTATCCGATATTGGCTATTTGTTCATTTATTATATTGCGGAATTTCATCGGATCTGCCACAAAACGATAGCTGTTTGTTGCACCTCCGGTTGTTACGATGATAGTTCCAAATCCAGCTATTCGTCCCCAGATACCCTGATTGACTCTAATTCCTTCACATTTATTCAGCATCAACTCCAGGGCATCTCTTTTTATGATACCGGACTTTAGTATAATGCGTTTATTGGTTACAGCATACAGGGAACCTATTTTAATAGATAACCTTTCCACGAGTGAAAGCAATCCGAAAATAAGCAGTATAATCCCGATCCAATGAATAAACCCCGTACCAAGAGCAGAATAAAACAGTCCTCCGAAGACTAAAAGGAGAACAGGACGAACAAACAGGAACCAATGAATATTTGCTTGATAAACGGCACTTTCGCCCTGAGATAGATTGTTTTCTAAGTAACTCATGGTTGTGTTTTTGTTTTTAATTAGTTATAGTATTTATGTTTAAATACAAATATACAATATGTGCGTAATGTTTTTAACACTTAAAAAGAAAAAAGCCCCTGATTATAAGAAAAAAATCAGAGGCTATTTCCATTACTCTATTTCTTCATCCCACAGTTCCTTATCTGTAGGAGCTTTTCTTAGTTTATAGATAATAATTGCCCATGCCACTACCTGATACACAAAGAAGCCGATTGCGATGCCCATTCGTCAGCAATTTAAATTGTTCATATTTTAAGTTTACTTCGCTGCTATCCGTCTGAGTAGAACTATTCGTAAAACTAAAGGTCTTTTGAACCACTTTCCCAAAAGAATTCACGATGTACACGTCCAGAACCTGCCTGCTTGTCCCAAGAGATTTATAATAAAGCCTGAATGTTCTTTTTGTCAATGGATACAAGTCATTCGGAGTGAAAACAGTCCCCCCGTCATCCATCAAAATTCCCTCTCCATCACTTTGAAAGTACCTTATAAAGTATTCGTTCCCCATATAGTCACCCTCCGTAACCAGCTGACACCTGATTTCCGCAGTTTCATTTACTTCTATCGTCTTTTGAACCGGAAGTGTTTCCAGGTCAAACGTATAATCCTGTTTAATGTCCAACCGGTCACTACAGGCACACACGAATGTCAGTGCTGCCAGCACATAACATCCGATAAGTATTTTTCCTATTCTATTTTTCATTTTCATAAATAATTGAATGTATCTAATTGTATATTTATTACTATACAATGATCTTGTCTAAGTAACAAATAGCTCTGTGAGCTCTAATTGATTATAAATTTTACAGCAAATCCTACCTGCGTATGAAACTTACCGACTGAACTACCTAGCAGCATCCGCTCACGAGCGCTAAGGATCAGCACAATGCGGTCAGACAGATAGGTTTCTATTTCGAGTGTGGCAGCTCCACCATATACAAAAGCACCTTCACTTGTAAGTGTCGAACCATCATAAAGCACATCATCATCCCAATTACACGTCTCATATCCACCCAGAACTGATAGGCCTAAAGAGGTAAAAACAGTCTTGCTTCCATCCGACAGAAAATTATAGTAATAACCTCCCTCCGCTGTAAATGCGGAAACAGGTATCACCGTTTCTTTGTAATCATAGTTTTTCTGAAGATACTCCGCGCCGAATACCCATTTATTTCCACCCGATACATATTTGCCGATGGCCGCGCCGAAATAAAACGCTTCCCTGTCCTTCTCCTGTTTGAAGCCGTCTACCGTTCCCGCTCTGAGTTCTATTCCCTTCATCCCCGGCAGGCATCGCTGAGCCTGCGCCTGCTCCATGAACAATAAGCTCATGGAGAATACCAATGATACGACCAATACTATTTTATTCCTACTTTTCATTTTCAGGATATTATTTTTATTTTACTTCCAGCTCATTTATTACTCTGGCTCTTACCAGATCATTGTTTTCAACAACAAAGGATTGGTGACGCCCGCCTTCCTTCTCATTGAGTTCAATGATGAGCTGTTTATCATCCGGGATCGTAAACTTAGGAAGAGTAAACACGGTCCTCTGATCACGTCTGCCATCTATCTGCATAGCAAAGTTATGTGCCCTGAGCGGTGTTATGACCGTCTCCTGTATCGCTGTACGTTTGGCAACCTTCTTATCTACAATCTTGAATGTGACAAAATCGACACTGAAAGGAACATTGGAGGAATTTTTGACCTGCGTATGAAAATAGAGCAGTCCGTTATGCGAATAGATCCCTTTCAAGATGAACTGTATGCCGAAACGTTTTGAGCCGATGTGTTTTATTTCCCTGCGGTCATTCTTATAAATAGAGTTCATAATTAATTTTACTAATAAAGGTGATTCTTTACCCAATTCCGTCAGATAGATTTCCTGGGCATTGTTGGGACGGTTGACTGCTTCCCCGTCATGGATGAAGTCTTTCATCTCGATATTCAGTTTTTGGGGCTCGTCCGAATACTTGACATTGAATGTGTAGTAACTGCCATCATCGGTAATAACCGCCATGTTTGTTTCGGTGCTGAAATCCTTGGCGGCAGCCTTTACCCGGAGAACATTTTCCACCCCGTCCGCTTTTCCGGCTATCAGGTCGGAGGAACCCAGATCGACATAACGTACAGCATCAGGAAAAATAATATGCACTGTTTTACTAAAAGTGATTTCCAATCCATAAGGAGGTATCATCCGGTCGAAAGTGACAGGACGTGTCAACCCGTTATACAAATCACCCGAAGATGGATTTTCCTGTGCCTTAACTGACAGAATACTGATGGCAAAAGCAAAAATTAAAATGATATGTTTCATGACTAAAATTGTTTTTAATGTTAATAAAAAGGTCTGCGACCTTGACCTTGGATTTTTAGTGGTTATTTATCAGAAATAAGCAATATACGGTGTCCGGCTTTTAGTGTTACTTTCACCGTGCGCAGTTTCTTTGAGAGATATTGGGATGCCCCCTGAATCACTCCTTTCGATACATCGGAAGCAATCTGTGAAGCTGCATTATCGGTAATGGAGATACTTGTCCCCATATTCTGCCCCATATTGGCGGCCATTTCTTTAGCTGCATTCATTTCTAATGATCCCGGGACAGATACTCCCTTACGCCCGTCCATATCATAAGCTGCCAGTTCTACGGGCAGGATATTCCCATCCAACAGAATGGACGCAACATGAATATCGACACGTTCACCGCTTATCTTTGCTGTTCCGCTTACGACCGTTCCTTTCGGTATCAGACGACTGCCAACTTGCACTGCTTCTGCCAGGCGAAGTTGGATTCCTTCCCCGTCCGTAAGAGTTACCGTCCGGTAGATGGTAGCATATACTCCATTTTCGGATTCATCTTCCGTTTCATTTTCCAATGAATTAAATCCGATATTGCGGGGTTTACTGTATTCAGCGATAAATGCCGAATCGCTCATCTGTACAGGTAGTGAGGATACGACCTGTTTCTGTATCCGGCTCACGGAGATTGTGTTTTTATTATTTTCCGAAGATGGCGAAGATGCCCGGTTCTCCTCTGTTTTTAGTGGAGGCTCTGTTGTTTGCCCCTGTGTGGTTTGAGGCATATATTTTGCTGCCATCTGGTAGGACTTCTCCATCAAAGCCAGTTGATTTTCCGCTATCCGTTGAGTTTCCTTGCGTTCTTCTTCCTTTCTCTCCAACTCTTGCAAACGCCATTCAAACTCCAGTTGTCGCTGTTCTGCCTGTTCATCTATCCGGGGTGCAGGATCATAAAAACTACTGAGCTGTCTGTTTACATCCTGATAGGCCTGAACAGAAGATTGAATTTTAGCAGATGGAGCAGGTTCACTGCTTATAGTTTTTGCTTTTTGTTCCTCGAAAGAAGATCCGTCCGCTTCTCCAAAAGCAAAGGACATATCCTGTAGAGTACGTCTTTTCTGTTCCTGCATACTTTCGAACTCATCTTTCTCGTAAGCCCCTTTCTTGTCGGATATAATACCTTCTTCTTTAGGCATCGGAAGTTCAGCATTATAACCCAATCCCTGATTTTCATTTTCTTTATCTTTGCCTGATGGTGCAAATATCAGGTACATAACTCCGGCAAAAACCAGAAAGAATAAAGGAAAGATAAGAAGCTGTTTGCGCTTGCGGATCTGTTCGGGTGTCAGTTCTTTTTTAACTTCCGCCGTTTCTGTTTTATTTATCTTGTCGCTGCTCATAATTAAAATCGTATAATTGTTTAATACTGTCATCCTGTAGTTTCAATTGCCGGATATGTTCTATCTGCAATTGTTCCCTGCGTTGTTTCTCCTTTCCCCAATTGTAAATAGTAGAAAAAGTGAAGTAGATGTTTACCGAAGTAAAGATCAGGATCATAATGATAACTACCGTTATCCGTTTTTCGGGTGTGATATCCCCGCATAGTTTTCGTAAATGGGAATCTATGCTGTAGCCTAATTCTTTTAATATTTGTTTCATATCCATTTCCTTTTAGCGTTCCAACAGCCGTATATCCCTGTTTTCAAGGATTTCAAAAGCTTCCATCGTGAAACCGTGAGGATTATTGTCACTTCTGACCGAATTGATCAGGTTGCAACGGGTAACAAGGCTGCGTTCTGTCATATTACTTTCCCGGATAATCATTTGCCGGGCATAGGTTACCGCTTTATAGGGGTAAGTCTCAAAATTGCAAATGATGCTATCGACCTGTACACCCTGATTGATATTTCCCGATACCACACGGTTATAATACCCTTTTTCGGATAGATCCTTGTAATACCTGAAGGCACTTTTATCTACTAAAAACAGGGCACGGTTGATATTACTTTCGATGGCATTCTTGTCGGGAGAGAGAGTAAAAAACAATTCATGGAAACGACGTACATGCTCTTTGGCTTCCACAGGACGGTTTTGAGACAAGTCCTGAGAAAGAGCCATCATCAGTGACTTTCCATCATCCAATACATAGATCTTCTGGCGTTGCTTTTCTGCAAAACTGTAGGAACTCCAGACCGAATATCCGGTAACGGCAGCACATAAACAGAGAAATACAATGGAGAAAAGACGTATCTGCCTGAAACTGGTTTCTATATTTTTTAATGCTTTAAATTCCATATTTTAATGACCATTTATTTTTTAAGAAAGTACCGATACCAGTTACCGAGCCATAGTAACGAAATGATAGACAGCGGTACTTTCTTTTGATGAATAATCGGCTCAAACCATTTGCTCAAAACTGATTTACTTTCCTTTTCCCATCAGACGTCCTGCTATATTTCCGGCTACCGCACCGGCTCCTCCGGCAGCAGCGCTTGCTCCGCCTTTTGCCATATTTCCGGCATTCTGTGTTTGAGAGTTGACATTCTTACCCAGATTCCCCATACCACCCGATTGGATAATCCAATTGGAAACAGACGGAATAGTGAAATATCCGACTATCCCGATCAGGAGGAATATAATGTACACGGCGTCCGTGCTATCGGGAATAAAACTGGGATCGGATAAATTTTCGATGTCTTTTTCCAGCATCTTTATCTGGATGCGTGCCAGAATAGAACTGAACAAGTCGGAAACAGGCAGCCACAGGTAAACCGAGATATAACGGGTGATCCATTGGATAAGAGTCGATTGAAACCCGTCATAGACGCTGATAGCAAAAGCAATAGGCCCCAGAATAGACAGAACAATCAGAAAAAAGGTCCTTATAACATCTATCACTAAAGCTGCGGCATGAAAGAGTAACTCCACAATGTTCCGAAAAAATTCACGTATTGCTTTCTCCGCCTTATAAGCGGTACGCATAACATACATTCCACCCATTGTAGCAATGTCTTTCGGCCCCCAGCCTAATTCTTCGATTTGCCTGTCAAACTCGGCATCATCGACCAGATAAGCCGTCTCCGGATTCCTCATATTGGCTTCATATTCCAACCGGTCTTTTTTAGCCTGATACGCCTTCATGTCAAAAGTCTGTGTTTTCAGAATACTATGTGTACCCGTAACGATTGGACTCATCACGGAATTAATCGTACCTAAGACCACAGTCGGAAAGAACATGATACAAAAGCCTATGACAAACGGGCGGAGCAGCGGGTACACATCTATTGGCTCGGCTCTGGCTAACGCCTGCCATACCCTTGAAGCCACATAGAATAATGCACCGAATCCGGCCAGCCCTTTGGCTACTCCTGTCATATTGCTGCAAAGAGGCATCATTTCGGTGTACAAGTCCCGCAATACCTGATGTATGTTTTGAAAATCGACAGCTAATAACATAATTACCAGTATTTATCGTTAGCATTTCCATACAGGGCAAGTACACGATCCGTCTGGTTCTTTTCCCTAGCCCTCAGGTAAGAAACCGAAATATTTTTCTTCGTGTAATATATCGTCAGGTTGCGGTATTTCTTAATTTCATTATATACCTTGTCAATGATATCCATTCGTTCTTTGTCACTCATGGACAGACCGTTTGCAGAAGTAATAATGTTTTTAAGCTCGCTGAGCTTATCGGCTCCCTCTTCCAGAATTTTAGTATAGCCGAAAGAGATGGCAGCCAGTTCATCTACCGAATAATTAGGATCGGTCATCATCTTCTGGAAATTTTCGATATAGATATCCGATGTTTCGCCGACAAGAAGTACTGTCTGCTGCACTTTACGGGCATCTTTCACAAGATCGTGGACACTTTTCAGCTTATCGTAATACTCCTTACCCTGATTGTAGATTTTAACAGTTTCCTGAAAATTGCTTATCATATTTTTCGCAGTCGAAGAGGTCTGAACGATCTGATTAGCAGAGTTTATGATTCCTTGCGTCAGGTTAGTCGGGTCGGTCACTACCCATTGTGCATTCATATTCGTTGTGAAGAGCAAAAAGCTCACCCACAACATAAAAATCTTAGTTTTCATGCTGCTATTTTTTAGTAATAAAGTTTTGAAAAAGAAGTATGGAGTATCAAACTCCATACTTTCAAAGCTTAGTACAACTATTAGTACAGATTAATTTCCCCTTTAGCCCCTTCTGTCCAGTCTGTGATGATAATATCTTCTATTACCAATTCCGTTCCGTTGAAAGTTACATTGTAGAGGTACTTAGTACCTTGTTTCCAAGTGGTGTTTACCGGAACATTGTAAGAATAAATCGATCCGTCAATAAAAAAACGTATTAAAATACTGCCGTCAGCAGAAGTTTTACTTACCGGCATAACCAACACTTCCTGCGGGCCGGCAGGCTCATCTTCAGTAATGGTATACAGCCCGTTCGCATTTTCAATATAAGCCGGATCATAATACCTGTCTATATAGGTTATCTCTCCCGAAGCAATGTTAAGCGTAGCAGCACTCCTCAGATCGATTCTTCCATTAATATTCGCCACTTCTATACGTGTCAGCTTACCCTCACCAGGATAATTCATCTTACGGATATTGAACTGGAGTAATGTCAAGGCATGTTTCATACGTAAACGCAGATTCGGATTTTCCCTGTTAATGTTTCCCTGTCCTTCGGCATTGGTTCCATACATATAGTCCATCTGATTGGTGTGGTATATATTCATATTAGCTGTGCCGTTTGTATATGCCGCACCGTAGGGGTAAAAAGCAAATACGGTCGCAGGAGTATCGCCAAGCTTAACGGCAGGAGTCAGTTCCCAGTTGCCGGATTTGTATTCCGCCTTGACATTGTTATAGGGTCCTTGCGGATAGTTACTGCCTAATGTTCCGTTTGTTACAAACAGGCTGAGTGTAGATCCTTCAGGAAAACTGCTTAATGCGGCTTTTGTGGAACGCAAGCCTGTCTCAGTAGTCGTGATCTCTGTCTCGATTTTTAGATCAGATGTTTGTCCCTGTGATGGGTTTACTGTTTCATCATCGTTGTTACAGCTTGAAAAGCCGAATACTGTAGCGGAAACCACCGCCATACATATAAATAATCGTTTCATCTTATTAAAAATTAATTGTTTATAAATAAGCCGTTTTACAGGTTTTGGCGCCTTATACCCATTCGCCGGCTTTGTTTTTTATAATTATTGTTTATTCGTACCAGGGCAGACTTATCCTGTCTGTTCCCTGATCTATCCAATCCTCTATCCGTACATCCATAATTTCGAGAAGGCGTTCCTGTATCAGTACCTTATAGGTATACTTCTTGCCGCTTTCCCATTTGGTTCCGGCAGGTACAGGCCAGTGGGCTTTCAGGTTGTTGGTGTAAAAGTCGATTATAATATCCCCGTCATATTCAATCTGATTAGTGGGAACGACCATCAATGATGCTTTTGCCCCGTCATAAAGATGATCGGAATCCAACTGCCATCCGTAGATTATCGCCGGATCGTTCCATCCTTTCTGATGTTCCATCTTTCCGGTAAGAAGATCCAACTTCGCCCTACTGTAAAGGCTCTGCCCCTGAATAGAAATGAAATGCAGGTTTGCGGCTTGGGAAACATCCGTCCACTGGAACTCAAATTCAATCAATGCCAAAGCATGCATCATTGTTAATGAAAGTTCCGGATAAATACTATTGACACTATGCATATCGCTATAGAGGTAATCCGTTTGTCTGGTATGTTCTATCTCGAAAGAAGTTGCCACATTATTTTCAGGATCGTAAGGATAAACAGCATATATATCCGTATAGCTTTCAGAAACAGAGACAGGAGTATGTAATGCCCATGAATTATTTTTATAAGTCATTCCCCTGTACCCACTCCCTTGCGAATCATATATATGCAAACCGATCTGATCGCCTTCTTCAAAGAAGGATTTGGATGTGGCATCCGATGATTTTAAAGCAAAGCCTACCTGTGCAACCGATAAGAATTTTTCAGATCCTTCATTTATCCAACCTTCCGAATCACTGCAAGCACAGAACAGGGATAGTATCATCGTGATTGTAAAAAGATATTTCTTTTTCATTAGTATTTGCTTGTTTGGGTTAATACTACCCGGATGTTTTCTATACTTCCAGAAGATTTCAGCGACCTTGTAATCGGAACCATTTCCACCTCATAGGTATATTTGTTCCCCGATTGCCAGCAAGTACCTGCTTTGACAAGATATATATAGATCCGTCCATCGATCACAAATTCAAAGAACAGATCTCCATCGTTTCGAACAGGTTCTATGGGCATGACCAGAATACGGGCATACGCTTCTTCTCCCGCATATGGCTCATAGAAGTTCATATCTTCTGGCAGGATGACAGCTTTGTCATAGTAGCCGTCCAGCGGTTCTACAGATCCGTTTTCCAGATTTAATACCCCCTTGCTCCTAAGCTGTGTTACCCCGTCTGCATTGTTGATCGAAACCCTTTGCACGGAACAGTCATGCGGATAATCGTTTTTGATAAATTTGAACTGTACCAATGCCAGCACATGCTGCATTAGTATATCCGCATAAGGGTAATCCCGGCTGACATAGCCTTCGTTTGCCAATCCGTACATATAATCGGTCTGACTGATGTGCTCTATATTTACCTGCTTATCATTCATAAAAGCATGTTCATTCTGCGTGTAAGGATAATATGCCGATACGCGCATGGGATCACTGCTTAAGAATACCGGTTCTGAAAAATTCCACCAGTAATGATAGCGGGCAATATAAGGAAACGGATATCCTCTATGGTATCCATGCAGGAACAGCCCGATTGTATCACCATCCACAAATTCACTTTTTACTCCGCTTACTGATCCCTGATTTTCGTTATACACTGCAACTGATTTGAATTGTAGTTGAGTATCATGCCCGATAGTACCCGTATCCGCTAAATTATCATCCGAACAGGAGAAGAACAGAGCAAGAGTAGAAAAGCATAATACCGTTATTATTAAAATCTTTTTCATAATTTTTTCTCCTTATAATTCAATTGTTCCACCATCCGAAACATCCCATCCGGTCACTTCTACGTTCATCCCCATCAGCCCCAAGCGTATCTCAATCGTGATATGGATGATGCGTATAGTAAAACCGTTAAAGACATTGGTCAGGTCAATGGATTCCTTGTATATGTTGCCGTCAGAAGTTTGCAAAGCAATATCCAGCAGGTTATCTATCCTGTCTGTAGCCTGCTTATCGGGATTTACCCCGAAGATTTTCAGAGAAGAGGAGAATACATTGCTTTTCTCTTCATTTATCTCCGTATCAAAAGCCAGCCATGCCGAAGACTCCGGTGCATCCAGCTGCTTAAAGCCATATTTGTATGCTATACCCGATAATTCCCCGCTGATGGCACGGACTCCCACCCCCGAATTATCTACCACTACAAAATCAATATTGATTTGCCGTGTAGCCGGTTTTAATACAGGCTCACCGACAACCCTTTCAAAAGGAATCACCGTCAGATTGGTATTAGCGGCATACAAAGCCGGAGCCTGAAAGGTATATAACCTGCCGTCTTTTTCAGATGTACTTAGTTCCGCCTGGGCCGTTTCGGGGCAATCCATATCGGAAAAACTGATATTTTCCAATCCGTACGCATTACACGCCAGCACCTTATAGCTTACCGCCTGAATACCTGTCACTAGTGTATCAGCAGTAATACTATATGTATAATTATGCTGTGGCGATAACAGATAGATGTCTGTCAGCAAAGGTTTTGTTTCATCCTTAGCCAATGCCGACCAGTCCGGTCTGATTTCTACCTCTCCGTAGTAAGTACAATCTTCGGAAAAATCGATCAGGTTGCAGGATATGAGCAACATACAGCAGGCGAATAGGATTATTATGTTTATAATTCGTTTCATATTACTTTATAATTTGAGTATTAGGTAATCAGCATATTTTTTATCGCTTTGCGTTATCGGCACATTTACATATTGGCTAATCATCAAATTGGCTAAGGTTATAAGCCTTAATCAGCTTGTTGATCTCCGGATCAAGCGTACCCCGCCAGCGTTTTATGGGATCGAGTTCCACCGAGTGCAGGTAACGGGTGACAGCCTCCTGTGTCTTTCCCAGCCGTGATGCAAGGATCGCCAGCAAATATTCGCTGTTTGCCGTTTCAGGTTCATTCAATAGTAAATTGTATGCCGCCTGATCGTAGCCGAGGCTCATCAGACAAATAGCGGTATTGTAATCGTTATAATCGTGCAATATCTGTAAGGCATCGGCATATTTGCGTTTCTTTAGAAGTTCTATGCTCCTTGCATATACTGTATCAGGCTCTGTGGTATGGATAGTATCTTTTATCATACCCTTACGATGTACATGGAAAGTAAAGTCTACAGCCCGCAAATGAGGATAGAGTTTTTCGCGGATATATTTGTAATCGCCAGGATATTTCAAACGGATATCCAACTCTTTCCTATTCGGATCACTATCTGATGCAATCAGTTCAAGGATAGCTTGTCTGTTTACACTCTCCAGAGAGTCCGCCACCAAGCGGGACAAGCCTTGCCAGTCTTCCCCTTTGGGATAAGGCTTCATCATCCCGGCTATCCCTTCGATTCCCGATAGCTCCCCGCTCAGATAGTTGCCAATGGATTCCGCGCGCCGTTTCGACAGTAGCATATTGGACCGGAAACTGCCTTCCGGCGAACAGCCGGCTATCAGCGAAATACTATCCATCACAAACTCGCCCGTTTCCGTCAGCCTATCCAGCATATCCTGTACTTTGTCCAGTTCAGAACGGTTATCACCCAAATCGATATTCATATTGTACTTACCTGTCTTAAAGGTGATATTGGCCCGGAGTGTGGATATGGCTTTACGTTCAATAACTTTGCGCATATAGCAGGGAGTCGTGTCCAGGAATTGAATCATGGACGATACGATATAGTCCAGCGTATCGGAATGTGGCAACAGATGGCTGTCACCACTGATTGATTGGGCAAAACCGTCCAGATAGATTTTCATACGGCGGCTGTCTTCGTCAGCCATGACCTGCTGCTTGTAATAATACTCGAACTTGTCTTTGTTGTAGATGACTGTATCGAGCCGTGCCTTTTCATTCTTCGGGAATTTTACCATTTCAGCGAAAGCGATATGTTTGTTGTCGATCAGGCTCTGATTCTTAGCGATCTGCCTGTCTTTTAAAAACCGTTTTTTTAAGAAAACCGAATCGGCTGCCGTCACAGGTTTGTAATCGTTAATAAAGCCCACAGCATATTTATCCTTGCGGTATTTCCATAAAGTGTATTCTTCAGAGAACTCCCGTAAGAGATGGAACATCGGCAGCAGGTTTACAATCAAGTCGTAGCGTTTGTTGTAAATAGAAGCTATATGCACCGTATCCTTATCGAAGTATTCGTAACGCTCTTTTATGCCTAAAAAACTCATTTGCTTTTTAAGCCAATTCCGGTTGCGATACATCTTTTGATTGAAAACATAACGCTTGTTCAGGCGAGCCTTATACTTTGAAAAACCGGCATGATCCAATGAATCTTTGTGTACGCGCCCCAGCTCCGAGTTGTTATAACGGTCTATATAGCGGTGAAAAGCTCCGGTCTTGACAAAATATTTATCGAACAGGCTGTCGGGTATAATTTTTGATAGATATTTATCAAACTCGGCATACTGCTTCTGCTGCAACTTTCTGAAATCATCACCACTGATCACGAGGTCTTCAAAATCCGAGATATTATCCGCTTTGATAAGGTGCGGAGTCAGGTTCAACTGCCATTTGCTGCTTATCAGTTCTTCGGGAACCGAGACAATAAAATCGACATCCACTTTTCCAAAGCGTTCTGGTACATTCTTCATTTTAGCTGTTACGGTCACTTCTTTTAGTTGTACCGATAACTGCCTGTTATCCATTGAATCCTTTTCTGTCTGTACATAAGTTGTTTTATTTCCAAACCGGTCCTTCATATCGATAACCGAAGGCAGCTTTTTATCCCGTACTTTTTCCTTTGTTTCTTCCACGGGCTGAACGGGCAGGTGGATATTGGCACGGGCCTCTTTATCCATCCGTTGAGTGCTACAGGAAGAGAGCAGGGAGGCAATCAGCAGGATGAGTGCCAGAAACAGATAGAAGAAAGGGTATGTTATTATTCGTATATTCATAATCAGATGCATTAAAAGAGATAGATTAATGAAAGGGAGAGCTTGTTCGGTACGACTACCCAGCTGGTGTATTCTCCCTTTTGCCTTCCGCACTCCTCACACTCGTACTGGGTATAGTCTGCCCATACAAGAGCGATACCCCCTTCGATTTCCAGATTCCAGCGTGGAGATAAGAGCCAGGCATATCCTGCACTGATTCCTATTCCGAATGCTTTTCCTTCATAGCGGCTGTCTTTCCATGTAATATGGTATTTTGAGCCGATGGCATTGACTCCGACAAACCCGTTTACATAGGATTCCAATAGCCAGTAGCGTACTCCGGGCATCACCGTGAAGTTTTGCTGCTTTTTGTTATCCTTGAATACAAAAGGATTGTAATACACGGGCAGGTGCAGTGACCATTTGCGGTCAAGGGTCATACTGACTTCCGCATTTATCGTTGCTGTTCCTAGTGCGGGGATATTCGTGCCCAGTGAATAGAACTGGGCACGTCCTTCAGTGGAACAGAGAATAACAAGGAAAAGCAGTATGTATTTAGATATACTATTTTTCATATTTATTATTTCGTTTTTTATTATTTCCCTCGTGAGAGTTACTCCTGACTATCTCGTTTGTAACTTCCTTCGGATGCGACAAGCAGTAAGTCATTTTCTTCATCGTAAGCCAGTTCTATCCGGCCGAACATATCGAATATCATTTTATCCTGAACAACAGCTATGCGGGTATCCACTTTTGTACCGTCCTGATATTCAAATTCGATGTGATAAGAATGGCTTCCTTTGTAAATGCGTACAGGAGGAGAACCTGAATTATTTAACCAACGGCCTGTCAAATGCACTAAAGGGCATTGTGCAAACGGTTGTTTGCGGGGTCTTTTCTTCTTTTTCATAAGATACCTCTTTAGCCTTCAGATCGTTTTTGATAATTGAAGTACGGGACGATATAAATCCCTTTCAGGTCAGGATTATAGCATAGCTTGAAATAGCAGGACTCGATAAAGAAATAAAATATGCCTTCTTCCAGATCGTCGGCTAAGAGTTTATAGATCAGTTCTGGTTTATCGCCAAAAGAGATCAGATAAATATCATCTTCCCTGACGATAGTAAAGCAGGGCGGTATCATACTTTTCAGTTCCTTGAAGGCATCCGTTTTGTACGACCATTTTCCGCAGATGTCATCCCACGAGATAGATTGCGGCTCTGGCTGAAACTTTTCCAGACATTCTGCAAAGCTGATACCTGATGCAGGGAACCCGATCTCTGCCTCTCCTTGTTTATTTAGTATATCCAATACCCCGGTTAAATGGCAGACAACAGCCATCAAATCATTTTTATTTAATTTTTCAAACATCGTTTTTCGTTTTTT
>QMCD01002225.1_pt1 | contig 15312 bp, 16 predicted proteins | sample 1821841 | NCBI WGS metagenome assembly QMCD01 (sample SAMN01991225, study PRJNA193472) | Termite gut metagenome, whole genome shotgun sequencing project. | isolation source: worker | host: Macrotermes natalensis | reverse complement strand
TGGTACACCTTCGGGGACTCGAACCCCGGACACCCTGATTAAGAGTCAGGTGCTCTAGCCAACTGAGCTAAAGGTGCGTGTCGTTACGCTAAAAGGTATTTTATCTTATTTGTGTGGTTCGGTCAAGCGTTTAGCGTTATTTTTTCACGTGTGCGTTTTCTATACGGTCATGTTTGCCGGTCATCGTCCATAGCCCTCTGTGCGCAGTGTTTTGAACGCAATTTGGCTAGAAAATAAAAAACGCGGCCAACAATACGAGCGGCAGAATAAAGGCCCCCGTTGTTTTTCCAGACCTATAATATAGCGCTTCGATTAACGCATATAGCGTATAGGCGCCTAACGCGATAGTAACGCCTATCGGATACGAAGAACGAACAAAACTTACTATTACACCTGTTGCGAAAAGCAAAATACCAAACGACAGCATACAAATCATTTTTATAAAAACTTGCCTGTCCGTTGCCGTTTTTGGTAATTCGCTATGTTGTTTCCGGGCTAAACCAACCCCATTTTTTCTGATCAAATAAATCGAGTTGGATAGTATTTGCACTGCGCCAAATATCGTTAAAAATATGCGATAAATATCAAATTTAAGCATGATCCTTTTTCTCCTCTAAATTTAATAGTATAACGCGCAGGCATTCCGTGAAAGTATCCATTTGTTCTTGGGACAATCCCTGTAAGGCAAGGTGGTTTACGTTTTCCGCTAATTGGGACACCTCGTCAACAATTATTGTGGCTGACGGCAAAATAGTAACGATATAGCTTCTTCGGTCTTTGGGGGACAATTCTTTTTTTACAAGCCCTTTAGCAATCAGCTTGTCAATGACCGCGCCCAGAGTAGCCCTATCCCCGTTTGCCCTGTCGGCTATTTCAGCCTGCGACAGATGGTTTTCTTGAGACAACAATTTCAAAACGCCCCATTGCGTCGTGGTAATGTCGTATTTGATCAGTTCCGCGTCAAGCGTTCTCTTCATGAGGCGCGCGCACAGATTCAACAGGTACCCCAATGATTTCTGTATTTTCAATTCTATTTCTCCTCGCTGTTTGATATGTACAAATATAGTATGTATACATATTATATTTCGCATTTCTGTCTGAGTCAAGAAGAATTTATAATATTTGACAAGTAAACAAGAAACGGCATATTATATTATTAGATTAAATCGATAATGGTTTTACTTGGGAATGGTATAAGAGGGAGGATGCGAAAAATGGGAAAAATACTGATAACCGGCGGTGCGGGCTACATTGGGACGCACACATGTATTGAGTTACTGAAGGAAAGCTACGAAATCGTTGTTTTGGATAACCTGGCCAATTCGTGCATGGCTGCCGTTGATGCCGTGCGGCGGGTGAGTGGAAAACAATTTGCATTTTATGAGTGCGACCTTCTGGATAAAGAAGCTTGCCGCGCTGTATTTGAGGAAAATAAGATCGACGGCGTCATTCACTTTGCCGGTTTAAAAGCGGTAGGGGAATCTGTGGAAAAGCCACTGCTGTATTATCACAATAACTTGACGGGTACGTTCAACCTTTTGGAGTTGATGCGTGAATATGGCGTTTTCACCCTTGTGTTTTCTTCCTCGGCGACAGTTTATGGCGACCCTAAGAGCGTACCCATAAAAGAAGAATTTCCGCTCTCCGCCACAAATCCTTACGGGCAGACAAAGCTTATGATCGAACAGATTTTGCGTGACGTAGCCGCTTCGGATAAGCGTTTTTCCATGACGCTGCTCCGCTATTTCAACCCGGTGGGTGCGCATTCTTCGGGCGAACTCGGGGAAGACCCGGCTGGCATCCCGAACAACTTAATGCCGTATATCACGCAGGTGGCGGTGGGAAAACTCGGGAAACTGCGGGTGTTTGGAAACGATTACCCGACGGTGGACGGTACGGGCGTGCGGGATTACATCCACGTGGTCGACCTTGCGCGCGGGCATGTAAGCGCATTGCGGGGGAGTGGGGGGAAACCCGGCGTACATACCTATAACCTGGGAACGGGGAAGGGCTTTTCCGTATTGGAGATGGTACGCGCGTTTGAAAAAGTATCCGGCAGGGATGTGCCGTATGAGATTGTTTCCAGAAGGCCGGGCGACATTGCCGCTTGTTACGCGGACGCAAGTAAGGCGCAAGCTGAGCTTGGGTGGCGGACGGAGTATGGGATCGAACGGATGTGTGAGGACGCGTGGCGATGGCAAAGCGGGCATCCGAACGGATTTGACAAGGAATAGTATTACGCAATAGAACGCGCCCAATCAAAAATTTTTCTTGACAAGCTTATTTTGGGTGCGGTATAGTATGGGAAACCGTTGAAACGGAAGTAACGGCAATGGCGCGCCTTACAGAGAGTCCGGGTAGCTGAGAACCGGGTGGAGAAGCGGGTTGTCAAATGGGCCGTTGAGGGCATGGTCAAAGGTGGGGTGTATGCCGCCGAGTATTCCATGACGTGCAGGCATACGTTAGTTGCCGGGAGTATGTTGGTACTCCGCTAAGAGCGCGATCAATTCGTGAATCAGGGTGGCACCGCGGGTAATTGTTTATTCGTCCCTGGCAGAGCTTACTGCTTTGTCAGGGATTTTTTACGTTTAAGGGAGACGAGGAAAATGGAAAAAGGAAGATTTGGCGCACACGGCGGGCAGTATATACCCGAGACACTGATGAGCGCCGTACGCGAACTGGAACGGGAGTATGAGCGGCTGCGCAAAGACGCGGAATTTACCAGCGAGCTTTCCACATTGCTCTCGGGCTACGCGGGCAGGCCGTCGCCGCTGTACCATGCGGAAAAAATGACGAGGGATCTGGGCGGCGCGGTTATTTACCTAAAGCGTGAGGATTTGAACCACACCGGCTCGCACAAGATCAACAATGTGCTGGGGCAGGCGCTGCTGGCAAAGAAGATGGGGAAGACCCGCCTTATAGCTGAAACGGGCGCGGGGCAGCATGGTGTGGCCACGGCGACGGCCGCCGCGCTCATGGATATGGAATGCGAGGTCTTTATGGGCGCGGAGGACATGGAGCGGCAGGCGCTGAATGTGTACCGTATGGAGCTTTTGGGCGCGAAGGTCACGCGCGTCACCTCCGGCACGGCAACGCTGAAAGACGCGGTGAACGCAACCATGCGCGAATGGACCGCGCGGATGGGCGATACGCATTACTGCCTCGGGTCGGTGATGGGGCCGCACCCTTTCCCAACAATGGTGCGGGATTTCCAGGCGGTGATCGGCAGTGAGATCAAGCGGCAGCTTCGTGAGCGTACAGGCGGGCTGCCGAGCGCGGTCATAGCGTGTGTGGGCGGCGGCAGCAACGCTATCGGCTCGTTTTATGAGTTTCTTAAAGACGCGGATGTGGAGCTGATCGGCTGCGAGGCTGCGGGCAAAGGCGCCGAGACGCCGCAAAACGCCGCCACAATAGCGAATGGTAGCGTCGGGGTATTCCACGGCATGAAGTCCTATTTCTGCCAGGATACATATGGGCAGATCGCGCCTGTCTACTCCATCTCGGCGGGGCTCGACTAGGCATTGGCCCGGAACACGCGGCGCTTTTCGACACGGGCCGCGCGCGGTACGTGCCCGTTACGGATGAAGAGGCCGTTTGCGCGTTTGAATACCTGTCTAAAACGGAAGGGATCATCCCCGCGATCGAGAGCGCGCACGCGGTGGCTTATGCCATGAAATACGCAAAAGAGCTTACGAGCGAACAGAGTATCGTCGTGACGGTATCCGGGCGGGGCGACAAGGACGTGGCGGCCATCGCCAGATACAGAGGGAGGAACATCCATGAGTAATATTGCACAAAGTTTTACGCGCGGCAAAAAAGCATTTATCCCTTTTATCACGGGCGGCGACCCGGATATCGAGACGACTGAAAAACTGCTTTATGCCCTTGCGGACGCGGGCGCGGACTTGATCGAGATCGGTATACCCTTTTCCGACCCCGTCGCCGAAGGCCCGGTGATCGAACAGGCGGACGAGCGGGCGCTTAAAGCGGGATGTACCGTGGATAAGCTGTTTTCGCTGGCGGAGCGGGTGCGGGCAAAAATCACTGTGCCGCTGCTGTTTATGACCTATTACAACCCCGTGTTCAGCTATGGCGTGGACGCCTTTACAAAGCGGTGCGCGGAAAGCGGCATTGACGGGCTGATCGTGCCCGACCTGCCGTTTGAGGAACGGGCGGAGCTGCTGGCGCCGTGTGAAGGGAACGGCCTTGACCTGATCTCGCTGATTGCGCCCACTTCCGACGAGCGGGCGGAGCGGATCGCGAAGCATTCGAGCGGCTTTCTGTATTGCGTGTCTTCGCTGGGCGTCACCGGCGAGCGCCGCGCGATTACGGACAGCGCCCGCAAAATGATCGGGCGGGTGCGGCGGGGGTTCCTGTGGGGTTCGGTATTTCCACCCCCGAGCAGGCGCGCGAAACGGCGGCCTACGCGGACGGCGTGATCATAGGCAGCGCCATTGTACGGATCGCCGCCGAGCACGGGCGGGATTGCGTACAGCATGTATCCCGTTTTGCGGGTCAAGTGAAGCGGGCAATCACGGACATACAATGAACAAAAGAGTCAATAGAAAAGGAGAGACAATCATGTATAAAGAAATATTGGGAAAAGTGACAACAAATCAGGAATTGGCGCAATCGGAGGTTGCGGGCCTCATTGCCTCCATACGCGAGGGGACGGTAAGCGACGTACAGATCGCGGGGTTTCAGGTGGCGCTGCTTATGAAAGGCGCGTCACTGAAAGAGATCGCATACATTGCCAAAGCCATGCGCGATAATTGCGTCCCCTTGCGCCCGAATGTCGCGGAGGCTATGGATACCTGCGGCACGGGCGGCGGGCTTTCCACATTCAATATCTCCACGGCCACGGCTGTCGTTGCCGCGTCCGCCGGTATACCCGTTGCGAAGCACGGCAGCCGTTCTATTGCCAGCCTTTCCGGCAGCGCGGATGTGCTCGAGGCGCTGGGCGTCAACATCGAGCTTGCGCCGCGAGAGGCGGAACGGATGATTGAGGAGATCGGCATCGCATTTTTGTACGCGCCGCTGTTCCATCCCGTCATGTGCAAGGTACTGCCTCCCGAACAGGACCTCGGCATCAAAACAATTTTTTACTCGATCATCGGCCCGCTGATAAACCCCGCTTTCGCGCCGCGCCACCTTTTGGGCGTGTACAAGCCGGAGCTACTCGATACCGTCGCCTATGTGGCGCGGGAACTGGGCTACACGGATGCGATGTTTGTGCACGGCCTTGACGGGCTGGATGAAATATCACTGCTCGGCAAAACGCGCATTCACCACCTGAAAGATGGCGCGATCGAAACGTTTGAGATAGCGCCGGAAGATTTCGGGCTTTCGCGGTGCGCCCTTTCGGATATCCGCACGGGTACGCCGGATGAAAACGCCGACACGATAAAAGGCGTGCTTTCGGGAAAAATACACGGGCCCAGGCGAAACGCCATACTGCTGAACGCGGCCGGGGCGCTGATCGTGGGCGGAAAGGCGGAGGATTTCGCTGCCGGGCTTCACCATGCGGGCGAGCTGATAGACAGCGGCGCCGCCATGAAAAAGCTGGGTGAGTTGCAGGAGATGTCGCATAGCTTCGGTAAAAGCGCGTGAACTGGGAGGAAGGATAGGACAATGAGAGAACATAAATTCGCTGCCGCGATACGCGCGGAGAACAAACGTGGGTTTGCCGCCGTTATTCCGGATATTAAGTGCGTGTCGCCTAAGGAAGGCGGTTTGCTGCGCGGCCGCGACCCGCTGCGCATTGCGGGGGAACTTGTGCGTTGCGGCGCGCCTGTGCTTTCCGTTGTCACGGAAAGTGACCGGTTTGGCGGCAGCCCGGAACTGCTGCGCGCCATTGCGGAACAGACCGGCGTGCCCGTGCTGCGGAAAGATTTTATTACAGACGAACGCGGGCTTGTGGAAACGGCGGAGATGGGCGCTTCCGCTGTGCTGCTGATCTGCGCCATGCTGGAGGAAGAAACATTGGCCTCGCTGTATCATGGCGCGGTGCGGCTGGGGCTGGAACCGCTTGTGGAGGCTTGCAATGCGGAGGAACTGGAGAGGGCAAAGCGGCTTCATGCGCGGATTATCGGCATAAACAACCGGGATATTGCCACACTGGAACTGGATGACGGCGGCCCCGCGCGCACGGCGTCACTCGCGAAAAATATGCCACCCGAAGCGCTGCTCATAAGCGAGAGCGGTATTGTATCGCGGGAGGACGCGCGGCTGGCGGCAACCTCTGGCGCGCACGCGGTGTTGGTAGGAACGGCGCTTTTGCAGGCGAACGACCTTGCGGGGGTGTACGAATCACTTCGGGTAAAAAGGGGAGGGGATACATGAGGCCAACGATAAAAATCTGCGGGCTGACGCGTGCGGAGGATGTGCGCATGTGCCTGCGGTACGGCGCTGATATTCTGGGGTTTGTGACCGAATACCCCCGCCCCGTTCCGTGGAATCTGGACGCGCGCGCGGCAAAGGGGCTTATCGGAGAGGTTTGCGGGCGGGCCAAAACGTGTATTGTTACAGGGGGGGTGCCGGATAAAATACTGGATATTGCCCGCGAAACAACGCCGGACTATGTGCAGCTTCATTATAATGAAACGCCCGAAGAGGCCGCGTTGGTTGCGCAGGAGCTTGCCGGACGCGGCATAAAGGTAATTAAGGCGCTTGCCCCAAGTGCGCCCGATTTGATAGAAGCGGCGCGGGAATTTGAAGCGGCGGGTATATACGCCCTGCTGCTCGACCCCCGCGAGACGAAAAACGCGGCGCGTGGCGGCGAGATCGACCTTGCCGCGTGGCAGGCGCTAAGAGATGCCGTGTGCTGCCCGGTGATACTCGCGGGTGGACTGGCTCCGGGGAACATAGTGGAGGCGCTTCGTCGGACGGGCGCGAGAATTGTTGACTTGATGAGCGGTGTGGAATCATCCCCCGGATACAAAGACGAAGATAAGGTGGCGGCTTTATTTCGGGTTTTCGCGGAATGACGGGCGCTTCGGGCACCCTGAATATTTTCAAATTGAACTTATTGACGTGCGCAATAAAATAGGATAGAATAGGACGGTATGAAAACCAGCGCATGGTGGGTGTAGCTCAGTTGGTTAGAGCGCCAGGTTGTGGCCCTGGAGGTCGTGGGTTCGACTCCCATCACTCACCCCATTTGTAGATAGGCTCGTGGTGTAATGGTAACACACAAGACTTTGACTCTTGCGTTTCTGGTTCGAGCCCAGGCGAGCCTGCCACATAAAAAAGTACTATAAATAGCTGTACAAGCAATAAAAGTTATGGTAAAATAATTCACGTTGCGAATAGGACCCGCTAGCTCAGTTGGTAGAGCATTTGACTTTTAATCAAAGGGTCCGGCGTTCGAATCGCCGGCGGGTCACCATATCCCCTAGTTGTCGAACACTTTCCCCGGTGCTCGGCAATTTTTTTGTTTCCGGTGAATCCCCATTGCCAATACTGATTGCCCCGGCATCTTCCAGCATACCAATATAAGAAACCTGTTTGCTGTCTTTGATGTTGTAATAGATAATGATTTGATCATCATACAGATAGATTGCATTCACAAAAGAATCAATGATCTTTCTGCGGTATTCCGCATCCATGAGGTCGCCCCCAACGAACGATTTCAGCCATATCATTACATCGTCGCTTGTAAGCCGTATATTGGTGGCTATTTTAAGCTTTGCAAGGTCGGTTGATAAATCGTTCTCCTGCGCTTCCAATTCCTCGATACGTGCATTAATACGCTTTTGCGCCGACTTGGGCGTATCGAGCAGCGTATCAACGCATTTATCAATCTCGCGGTTTACGCGATTAATCTGCTTTTCCAACTCATTTATACGGAAATGACCAAATTCATTCGCATACTGCTTTGCGACGCTTTCAGCTATGTACTTCATTCTGTGGGGCGTTAGAACAGCTTCAACGGCCTGTTCGGCGATATACCATTCCAAGAAATCTTTCTTTTCGATTGCCTTATTGCAGTTCTTATACCGCTTACGTCTGGAACAGGAATAGTAATTGTGCATCTCCCCGGTAGAACTGTAGCCACTTTCTGCGGTCATGTGCGCGCCACAATAAGCACAGAACAGCTTTCCTGTCAGGTGATATATGGGTTTGCCGGATCCTTTTCTGCGGCCTTTGGCGGCGTGCTTGGATGCCTTTGCGCGCTGTTGTACTCGCTCGAACAACTCTCTAGATATAAGGGGAGGAACGGAATTCTCGTTTACAATGTCGGTATACCGCCATATTCCAATATACTTTTCATTTTGTAATACGCGCTTGAAGGAATCTTTATTGAATGGCTTGCCTTGTTTAGTGGTATATCCCTTTGCATTGAGCGTATCGATGAGTTCTACGATTGAAGTTCCGGTAGCGTATTCCTCGAAGACATACCTCACAATATGAGCCTTATTTTCGTCTATGACAACCTTTTTATCGACATGCTTATACCCCAGCGGAGCGGGGGAGCCAGTAGAGTTCCCTTTCAGCGCGCTTTCCCGCATTCCCCGTGTAACCTTCTGCGAGAGGTCGTGCGAATAGTATTCCGCTGATGCTTCAAGCACGGCTTCAAGAATAATGCTTTCGGGGTTGTCGCCGATCGCCTCGGTCGCCGAAAGCACCTTCACGCCGCATTGTTTAAGTTTATGCTTATAAAACGCGCTGTCATAGCGGTTGCGCGCGAAGCGGTCGAGTTTATACACTATGACAAATTCGAACTGACCCTTTTTTGCGTCCTCGATCATGCGGAGAAACTCCGGGCGATCGTCGCTTCGCCCGGACAAGGCGCGGTCGATGTATTCGCACACGACGGTGTAGCCGTTTTGCTCGGCGTATTTGTAGCATTCCCGGAGCTGCCCTTCGATGCTCTGCTCGTTTTGAGCCGAGCTGCTATAGCGGGCGTAGATTACTACTGGGTTCATTTTTTGGTACTCCTATCAAGAATTATTATTACCAGGTCTTGGTTTTTTAATGTATCTATAAAAATCTTCTTCAGCATTTTTATTCTTTAATAATTCTAAAAACTCTCTTCTCTTGTCTAAGCGATCAAGATAGTTTAGATTAGGGTATTCTTTTTGTGTAACTGGATACTCATTGTACATATCTAATAATTGTGCTTTAACTACCTCATATGTTTCTTTTGATATACAATAGCTTTCCAAATCAAGAATATTGTTTTTCATTAAGGCAATCATGCTACAGAGAGTGGCATTATACTCGTAGTTGCAATTATTGCCATAGATTGTAAAACGAGTGTACCATCTTTCGGTTTCCGTTTCTATATCTTGGGGCAGTTGATCATGAACCTCTAACTCAACTTCAATCTCATTTATCTCAAATAATCGGTATAGAAAACTTACCACATCGCTAATAGTTGTAAACGTGTAAGTTGACTTAGACAATCCGCATAGCCAGTCAAGCGATACATTACATTTTTGTGCGATATTAATTAACACATCGGCAGTGGGTGAATTCCGATTGTTTTCATATCCCGACAATGATGGACGTGGAATGCCTAAGTAATCAGCGAATTCCTTTTGAGAGAAATTCATTCCTTTTCTAATCTGCTGTAGCTTTGTTCCTAATTCAGTTTCAGGCACCGAACAACACCTCACAAAGTAATTATTTTACACTATATTATATTTTGTCATTATAACACATACTATGTCTAGCATAAACATATTGCAACAATTTAGAATTTTAATTTATTTGCATTGAAAGTTGACATTTTGTACAAATGATGCTATATTATGTACATAGTCAATATTCAATCAGATACGAGGTAAAAAAAATGTTAAATAAGACATTTATCGATGCTCATCAATTGGCTGAATTAGTGGGCTTTTCAACCGGGTCTGCGTATAAAGTTATTCGCCAGCTGAATCGCGAGTTGGCAGACTTGGGATTTATAACTATACCGGGCAAGGTACCCAAAAAATATTTTAAAAAGCGATGGTATGATTTCACATCCGATGGGAGCGATTTTGAGGTGTGACGATGAGAAATGACAAATATATTCAAATCGGCATCACAGCCCTTCGTAATGAGGATGGCAGCTTTCAGCCCTCTGTTCCTCTTTATATCCGCGCTCCTGCCGATGAAGTCGATCTGCCAACTGGATTTACACACGGTGAAAAAAATATGTTGTCGGAATCCAGCGGCATTTTTTTAGATTTATATCGGCAATACGTCGAAGCTGGAGGTCGAAAGACCGGGGATTAATTTTTGAATATATAGCCCTCCGGGCTTTATAAAAATTTCACGATCGTGTTCTTGGACTGATACATGCCATGACCCGCACAAGCGGCGAGCGTGCGTAATACGGGTGGCCGCCGCGCAGGGTAGGCAGCTAGGAAAGTCTGGGAGGGGCACGACATTTGAGGAACAAAAAATTAAAACGAGAGGATTTAATATGAATATTTCAATGGATACGCTGTATCTTGAGGTAGACTCTTTTCTACAGAGATTGGCATCGTATATTGCAGTGCTCACGGTTTTGAGTGTCGCTGGAGAAACGGACGCAGACGACATAACGAGTCAGTTCGCCGCGTCTGCTGGCTTCCTCGCTGCGGAAATGGAACGCGATTATGAGCAGCTCGAGAAACAGGTTAGTATTTCCGCACGAATAAACAAACAATTTACGGAGAAAAGCGATGAAGGTTGAAACCCAAAAATCACCGGGAGGAAAAGTACGCGCCATTTTGTCGATTCTGGAGTTCGATGCGGCTAGTTTATCTTCTGCGCTCGGAATTAAAACCGCTTCGGCTAACCGCATTCTCAGTCCAAACGGAACGATTTATGCAAGCGAGCTTATGCTGGTTTTGTGTTTCATTAGTAATCATTTTCCAAATCTTATTTTCGGTTTGTCCAAATAATCGGTTTTGCCCTTACCGCTCTGCGGACAGGCAAAACGCAAGGTATGAGCCGCTTTGCGGCGGCTCATGGGATTTGATTGTTGTTGTGGGCTTAATAATTTTACCATAAGCACACCACGCGTCAATAGCCTTTCGCGGCATATCCTCGCCCGGTGGGGCTGGGCTGTGGTATTCCACGGTGCTATTGACACGCGGCGTACTTATGAGGGCTTGCTCGCAAGCCCCAACAACAGGGGGGCGGCGGGAGCGGCAATGTGGTATAATAAAGCTTGTAACCAATAGGGCGGTAAGGTTCCCCGGAAGGGGGGCGATGCCATGTACGGTGTGATTATCATACTGGTTCTGGTGATTGCCATTCTAAAGCTTATTAAAGAGCTATAGAAAAACCGCCTAACGAAAGCGGCTTTCTACAGTCTTAAAAACTGATTATGGGGGAGCCGCCTCGGACAAGGCAACCGCCCTTATTGGTTACAGTATACACCCAAACACCGCAAGTAGTCAAGATTAAATGTAATAATATGGATGGAGGATACGGAAATGAAGAAGCGGATTATAGGCATTATCGCGGCGGTTGCGATCGCGGTTATTGTACTGGTGAGCGTTGTACGGCCAAACGTGGCGGAGGTTCCCGCAAGCGCAAGTGAAGCGGCAGAGAAAACCGCGCAGGTTTCCGCAAAGCCAACAGCCATGCCCGAAGCAAACGAGGTTGCGCAGGCCGCTGGGCAGGAGAACGCCCCGGCAAGCAAGCCCAGTGTTGCCGCGGTCGCGGTAAAGCCGAGTGTAAGCGGCGCAAAGGCGGCGGATGTTCCGGCGGCAAGCGTAAAGCCCACGGACAAGCCCACCAGCGCACCTTCTTCTTCTCCAACCAAAGCCCCTGTAAGCAGCGGCAACAACAGCGCAAGCACACCAGCCCCAACAACAGCGCCGACCACCGCCCCGGCAGACCCGAACGCCGGGAAGAAGTGGTACGAGGAACAAGGGCACTATGAAACGGTAGTGGTGAAGGATGGGTATACCTATGAGGAGCCCGTGTTTGAGAAACGCGAGGTATCCATATGCAATGTGTGTGGAGCTGATATTACGGGAAACACAGCAGAACACACAAAAGCACATATGTTAGCAGGAGAAGGGGGCGGGTGGCATGGAGAAGTGCGGCAAGTCCAAACTGGCACAACGACCATGACCGTGCCGCCCGTCACAGAACAAGTATGGGTGGTTGACCGCCCGGCTGGGTACTATTAAAAAGGGGGGAGAATGAAATGTGTGCATTGCGCTTTTTTGCGGGGTTGTTTACGATTATATTAATTGTTATGACTGCGATGAATGGTATTCGTACAACGTGGTATGGCTGGATAATAACGGGGCTTTGCTTTTACCTTCCGTTGATACTTATCAAAGTGTATCAAGTTAAACGCGAAAAGCGATATATGAGGGAATTGCAACAAACAATCACAAACGGAATCCGGGATGCTTTTGATTCAAATCCCGAAAATCGCATATAAAGTAATAGCATACTGAAAATAGGGCTTGCGCAAGCAGCCCTTTTTCAATACTGATCAACCCCGCTCGCCATTCGGTTCGCGGGGTTTTTTAATACAAAAATATATAGTAAAACAGGGAGGAATACAAAGCAAATGAAACAGTTTTTTAAAAAATCGTTTATTCTGCTTATCATATTCACAATTTGTTTCTCGCTTGTCGCGGCCAGCTCCCCGCCGATCGGCTCGGCGGAAAGCCAAACGGAACCCGGCGGCATGGCGGCCAACGCCCCGCCGGTCGGCGAGGGATTCACATCCGTCGTGCGGGTACTGTACAAATACTATGACGCGAAAAAGAATCAGAATATCACACGCTTTGAGGACTACACGGTCGAATCTGAACATGAATTTAGCAGCTATGTAAGGCTGGACGAAGAGGGAACGTCGGCGCTGATCGCGGCGAACCAGTATCCGGGTATCCTGCCCGTGAGTACGGACGAACTGCGGTTTCGTGTTCTGGCGGGCGAGGCTGATATCACCGACAAAGCGGCATACGATACGCAGACCGGCTATGTTTCGCTGCCCGGCAGTTTTTACGGACAAAGTATCACCATTGAATGGTATTGCCCGGCGTCCGATGTGGTCGAGCTTCCGGTAAAGGTGGATGTTATGATCGCCCCGGGAAACGGCGGGGAAAGCAAAAGCACGACAATCGAACTGACGCTGCCGTCTAACGCGGACACAATCAGCGTACCGCTGCAAGGTGCGAATAATGTGGTCGTGACACAGAATATGATCGATTTTCTGCCGGAAGAGCATACACTAAGCGACGGAACGCTTACGATGAACGTATCGGCGGTAGGCGGCGACGTTACCGTTTCGGCGGTACAGACCGCGCGAACGCGGGGAACCGGGTTTACAACTGTGGTGCACGACCGGCAACAGGACAACTCAATCGATTACGGGTATATTACATCATATTACGTTGCGAACGGGAACCCGGCGTTTTGCCTTAGCCCGGTTTTATCGGGCGTGGCGGATGGCAACTACACCATTTCGGCCAACTCATTCATACAGCGCGGCGGAACCTATGACGTACTGATCAAAGCCGCATATTACTTGTATGGCGGGCCGGGCTGGGATAGCGTTAAGAACAACCTGTTCGGTAGCGACGCGAACCGATTTGAGTATGCTTACGGGCTAAGCCACGCCGCCGCCGCGTACATCTACCTGGGGCTTATCGGCGAGAACGCGGACAACGCGTTCAAGGGTTTGAATTCCAGCACCGCGACACACCTTAGAAATGTGGTCGCCGCTGTGGGCGCACAGCCCATGCCGCCCGATGGGTTTGATGTGTTTTTGTATGGCAGCGGCAACCCATCACAGCAAATGCTAATGGGGTGGAATTACACGCCCGCGCCCCCGGTGGGCAGTGTAGAGATCGAAAAAACTTCCAGTAATCCGTCACTCACGAACAACAACCCTTGCTACAGTCTTGCGGGCGCGGTGTACGACGTGTACACCGATGGTAACGTGAAGGTGGGTTCCATCACGACAGGCGCGGACGGCAAAGGCCGCCTTGATGGCCTTGCGTCCGGTGCATATTACATCGTGGAGGTCGTCGCGCCGCAGGGGTTTGCGCTGGACAGTTCGCACGTTTCCTTTTCCATCGTATCTAGTCAGACAACCACGGTGAAGGTGACGGATACCGCGCAAACTGACCCCGTGGGTATCCTGCTGCGAAAACTGGACAGTGGCAGCGGCGCGAGCGACCCGCAAGGCAACGCGAGTTTAGAGTATGCACTCTTTACAGTCAAATTTTATAAGGGATATTTTTACACTGAGGCGGAGCTGGCCGGGGTAGCCGCTGAACGGACTTGGGTGTTTTTTACTGACGCAGACGGTTACGCTGTGTTTAGTAGTGATTATCTTGCCTGGGGTGATTCCTTTTACTACTTTGCTGGCGACCCCACCTTACCGCTGGGTACGGTTACCATTCAAGAGACGTCAGCGCCTACCGGCTATCTGATCGACAATACTTTGTTTATCCGCCAGATTACATCAGAAGGTAACACAGAGGAAGTATATACCTACAACGCCCCGATCGTGCCCGAAACCGTCATCCGTGGCGGCGTATCGGTCACAAAGTTTGACAGTGAGCTGAACACGGCCACGCCGCAGGGCGACGCAACACTCGCCGGGGCTGTGTTCGAGATCGTAAACCGCAGCGAGGAAGCTGTGCTTGTGGGCGGCGCGTCTTATGTGCCCGGCGCGGTGGTGCATACAATGACGACGGACGCGGCGGGCGTCGCCACGACGGTAAGCGACCTGCTGCCCTACGGGCGGTATGAGGTGATCGAGAAAACGCCGCCCGGCGGCTACCGGGAAACGGGCAAGACCAGTCAAATTTTTAACATTTCTGCGAACGGAACCATTGTCACCCTTAATACGACAGCCACCGCGATCAAGAACGACCCGATACGCGGCGGGGTGTCGATCAGCAAATATGACGCGGAGCTTAACACGGCAGCGGCGCAGGGCGACGCCACGCTTGCCGGGGCGGTATTGGAGATATTCAACCGCAGCGCAAACAGCGTCCGCGTAAACGGTACGCCCTATGCGCCGGGCGCGGTGGTGCATACGATGGTAACGGACGCAACGGGCAGCGCCGCGACGGCAAATGACCTGCTGCCGTATGGGAATTATGAGATCATCGAAGAGACCGAACCCACCGGCTATTTGAACACGGGCAAGATCAGCCAGGCATTCAGCATCACGGCGCACGGGGTGATCGTCAACCTTACTACGAGCACGACCGCGATCAAGAACAACCCGATACGCGGCGGGGTATCGATTGTGAAATATGACGCGGAGCTGAACACGGCGACCGCGCAGGGCGGCGCAACGCTTGCGGGCGCGGTGTTTGAGATCGTGAACCGGGGCGCCGGGCATGT
>QMCD01004460.1_pt2 | contig 15313 bp, 15 predicted proteins | sample 1821841 | NCBI WGS metagenome assembly QMCD01 (sample SAMN01991225, study PRJNA193472) | Termite gut metagenome, whole genome shotgun sequencing project. | isolation source: worker | host: Macrotermes natalensis | reverse complement strand
CGCAGGTGCGAAAGGGCGGCAGCCGGATGTGATAATCATGCACGACCGCACAACAATATACCACGGTTACGACCTGATAAGCCTGCGCCCCAAAGCTATCGTTACTAATTATGAAGTCCCGTTTTCGGGACACCGCACTGCGGTTTCGCACATTGCTGCGCGCTACATGGATAATTTCGCAGCCGCTTCGGGCGCCAACATCGCATTGAGGGCCAACAGGCAGGGCAAACTGATATCTTCGGGTGACTATCCTGTGTTCGCAGTCGCAGGCGGCGAGGTCTTCACCCCTGCACCCGAACGCGGTATCGGCGACAGCGTCGAGAGGGAACTGATGCTCCGCGCCTGCCGCCTCGCCGGAATAGAGGTCGGAGAGAGGGATATAGAGACGGCCGAACTCCCGTCGTTAGATGAAATAATGGTATTCGACCACACCGGAATAAGGTGCATCCTCTCCATCGGCGAAAACTACTACTACAACCTCACAGGCGATAAACTCGGCAAAATAATGAGCATTGGACAATTTGGGAGATCATAAGTTGTCAAGTATGTCATACTGAACGAAGTCAAAACATCTCCGCATAAGTCTGTCATTCTGAGCGAAGCCGAAGAATATAAGTGTGATGCACCTAAGCTCGACATCCACAATAAACAAGCCGCGCAAAATTTGCGCGGCTTGTTTGCATTTCTAAATTCTCAAATTCTTCCGCTGTCAATTACTCGGCAAAGTATTTGTAGAAAAGTGCGATTGTCTCTATGCCGCGGTAGAAGTTGTCGAGGCCATAGCTTTCGTTGGGCGAGTGTATCGCATCCTCGCCGAGTCCGAATCCCATAAGGACCGACTTAATGCCGAGAATGGACTCGAAGCCGCTCACTATCGGAATACTGCCACCCGAATAGAAAGGTAGAGGCTGCTTGCCGAATGTTGCCACCATAGCTTTTTCGGCCGCCTTGTAAGCGGGCAGGTTAGTCTCGCATACGTATGGCTGGCCGCCATGGAGCGCCTTTACATCGACGGTCACATAGTCGGGCGCAATGGCGCGGAAATGCTTTTCGAACAGGCGTGCTATCTCTTCGTGGTCCTGGTTCGGCACGAGACGCATGGATATCTTCGCGCTCGCTTTCGAGGGGATTATTGTTTTCGTACCCTCGCCTGTGTATCCGCCCCATATGCCGTTCACATCGAGCGATGGACGGACTCCTGTACGCTCCATTGTGGTATAGCCTTTCTCGCCTTTCACTTCCTTGATGTCGAGCGACTTTTTATATTCGTCGAGCGAGAAGGGGGCTTTATTGAAATTCTCCCTCTCTTCGGGGGTAAGTTCGCGCACCTTGTCGTAAAATCCGGGGATAGTTATGCGTCCGTCGGCGTCGATAAGCGACGACACCATGTCGGTCAACACATTGGCTGGATTGGCTACCGCTCCGCCGTAAAGCCCCGAATGCAGGTCTTTATCCGGACCCGTAACCTCGACCTGCATGTAGCAAAGGCCGCGCAGACCGGTGGTTATCGAGGGAACATCCCACGCTATGAGGCTCGTGTCGGATACGAGTATGACGTCTGCCGCGACGAGCGCCTTATTGTCGGCGCACCACTTGTAGAGGCTCGGCGAACCTATCTCCTCCTCGCCTTCGAGCATGAATTTCACATTGCATGGTAGCGTACCCGTAGCCACGAGCATCTCGAAAGCCTTGGCGTGCATATACAACTGTCCCTTGTCGTCGTTCGCACCGCGTGCCCATATGCGGCCATCCTTCACGACTGGTTCCCACGGGTCGGTCTTCCACTCATCCTTCGGGTCCTCCGGCATCACGTCGTAGTGGCCGTAAACCCTGTCGGCTTCTTGGGGTCGATTATCTTTTCGGCATAAACGACCGGATTACCCTCTGTGGGCATAACTTCGGCGCGATCGGCGCCCGCCTTGAGGAGCGATGCCTTCAGCCACTCGGCTGTGCGCACCATATCGGGTTTATGCTCGCTCTGTGCGCTCACCGAAGGGATACGCAGCAACTCGAAAAGCTCGTCCAAAAATCTCTGTTTGTTAGTTTCAATGTAATTTTTCATCTTTATTAATTTAAAAATTCAGAAATTTGAAAATGAAAAGTTGGTTTGCTTTTTATGTCAAATGGTTGTCAACTGTCAATTGTTAATTGCATTTATTATGCGCTTGGCAAGGGCATCGGCGGACTGTTCGTCGGCGCTTTCGCTGTATATGCGGATTATGGGTTCGGTATTCGACTTGCGCAGGTGTACCCACCCCTCGGGAAAGTCTATCTTCACTCCGTCCACATCGGTTATCTTTTCGGATGAATATTTCTCTTTAACGCTCTCTAAAATGCTGTCCACGTCTATTTCGGGCGTGAGCTCGATTTTATTCTTAGAGATAAAGTAATCGGGATATGTGGCGCGCAGTTCCGATACCGTTTTGCCGCTGTGGGCCAGGTGCGTCAGGAACAAAGCCACACCAACGAGCGCATCGCGGCCGTAGTGCAGGGCAGGGTATATGATGCCGCCGTTGCCCTCGCCGCCGATAACGGCGCCCATCTCTTTCATCTTTTCGACCACATTCACCTCGCCTACTGCCGACGCAAAGTATTCGCCGCCATATTGTTTCGTAACGTCGCTTAAAGCTCTGGTGGAGCTTAGATTCGAGACCGTATTGCCCGCACTGTTCGACAGCACGTAGTCGGCCACGGCCACCAGCGTATACTCCTCACCGAAGAGCTTGCCATCTTCCATGACGAATGCCAGACGATCCACGTCCGGATCGACCACTATCCCCATATCGGCCTTCTCGCTCTTGACGACGGCGCATATTTCGGTCAGGTTCTTCGCAATCGGCTCGGGGTCGTGCGCAAATTCGCCCGTCGGCTCGCAGTTGAGCCTTACGACCTCCACGCCCATCTCCTCCAGTAGTTGCGGAATGACCGTTCCGCCCACCGAGTTGACCGCATCGACCACCACGCGGTACTTGCGCGCCATCACCGCTGCGACATCGACCAACGGCAACGCCAACACGCGGCGGATATGTTCGCCGTTGAAGTCCGACCGCTCCACGACACGGCCTATGGCGTCGATGTCAGGGTAGCATAGCCCCTCGCCCGACGCAATGGAGAGTATCTTGCGGCCGTCGGCATCGCTTAGGAACTCTCCGCGGCCGTTAAGCATTTTCAGGGCGTTCCACTGTCGCGGGTTGTGGCTCGCAGTGATTATTATGCCGCCGTCGGCTTGCCGTTACGGCGACCTCCACGCCGGGGGTCGTGCAGAGCCCTACATCAATGACGTCTATGCCGCACCCTGTTAATGTACCCTCTACAAGGCTGCCTACCATTCCGCCCGACAGGCGCGCATCGCGGCCTACGACCACTTTCAGCCTGCGTGCCTGTTTTACTGCCAACGAATCGGTGATGCTCACACCTTGAGTATGCTCGTCTTTCAGCCATGCTGCGTAGGCGGATGTAAATTTAACTATATCTATCGGTGTGAGATTGTCTCCCTGCACACCGCCGATAGTGCCGCGAATGCCGGAGATAGATTTTATCAGTGTCATATTTAATATTTTCTTATGGTATATTATTTTGAAAATCTATGCAAAGTAACTATTTTTATAATCAAATAAAAACCATAAGGATACTTTTATGCGAAAGATTGAGCCTTCCGAACTGATAATCAACGCCGATGGGTCAGTATTCCATCTCCACCTGCGCCCCGAACAGCTGGCCGACACCGTAATTCTCGTAGGCGACCCCGGCAGGGTGGCAACCGTGGCCGGATATTTCGACTCCCGCGATGCGGAAGTATCGAACCGTGAATTCAATACGGTAACAGGAACATACAAAGGCAAGCGCATGACTGTCATCTCAACCGGCATAGGCACCGACAATATCGACATTGTGGTAACCGAACTCGACGCCCTTGCCAACATAGACTTCGCCACCCGCACCGAGAAATCACAAAAACGGCAACTTACGATGCTCCGTCTGGGCACTTCGGGAGCATTGCAGGCCGACATCGAATTGGGTACACTGCTGTTTTCGCGCACCTCGGTAGGCTTCGACGGCCTTCTGAACTTCTACAAGGGGCGCAACGAAGTGTGTAACCTGCCGATGGAACAGGCTTTCATGCGGCATACGGGTTGGAGTGAGCTTCTCGCCAAACCATACTTCATAGATGCCGACAGGTCGCTGTTCGACCATTTCAGGGATGTTACAGTCGAAGGCATAACCATATCAGCCCCCGGATTCTATGCGCCGCAGGGACGCTGGGTACGCATGGAACCCGCCGACCGCAACCTAAATGACAAGATAGAGTCGTTCCGTCACGAAGGCCGCCGCATCACCAACTACGAAATGGAGAGCTCCGCACTCGCCGGGCTTGCGGCGCTCATGGGGCACAAAGCCGGTACTATATGCGCCGTCATAGCACAGCGCATAGCCAAAGAGATGAACACCGACTACAAACCTTTCGTCACAAAAATGATTGAAACAGCCATTGACAAACTCGCGGAGATGTAAGAGGTTGTGTCGCGTAAAAAAACAGGCCGCTTGAAGTTTCAAGCGGCCTGTTTGCTTATTGTCTTAACTTTTAAAACTCTGATGTGAAGTAGAACTTTATGTCAGGAAATTTATCCTGCGCGAGTTGAAGTGCATAGGAGGTGTCGGCGAGGAATACATTGCGGCCGTGCTTGTCGGTCGCCATGTTGGTATGTTTGCGCCTCATGAAGTCGTCCAACTGCTCGGCGTTGTCCGACTCTATCCAGCACGCCTTATACACCGACACAGGCTCGTAACGACAGAGGGCGTTGTACTCATGTTCGAGTCGGTACTGTATGACCTCGAACTGGAGCGCGCCGACTGTGCCTATTATCTTGCGACCATTGAGCTTGCTTGTGAAGAGCTGCGCCACCCCTTCGTCCATAAGTTGATCGACACCTTTTGCCAATTGTTTGAACTTCTGCGGGTCGGCATTCTCTATGTAACGGAAAAGTTCGGGTGAGAACGACGGAATACCTGTAAATTTGAGCTTTTCGCCCTCAGTGAATGTATCGCCTATCTTGAAGTTGCCTGTGTCGTGCAGGCCGACGATGTCGCCCGGGTAGGCAAAATCGACTATAGACTTCTTCTCGGCCATGAAAGCGTTGGGCGACGAGAATTTCATCTGCTTGCCGCTTCTTACGTGCATATAGTTCTTGTTGCGCTCGAAAACGCCGGAACATATCTTCAGGAACGCTATTCGGTCGCGGTGGTTGGGGTCCATGTTGGCGTGTATCTTGAACACGAAACCGGTCATCTTCTCCTCGTCGGGATTCACGGTGCGGGTCTGTGTGGTGGAGCTACCCGGCGCGGGTGCTATCTTTATAAAACACTCCAACAGGTCTTTAACCCCGAAGTTGTTTATGGCACTACCGAAGAATACGGGTGCGAGTTCGCCTTTGAGGTAAGCCTCGCGGTCGAAAGGTTCGTATACGCCGTCGACCAGCGTGAGATCGTCTTTGAGCTTTTGCGTGAAAGGCTTTATATAGTCGTCCAACTTGGGGTCGTCGAGCTTCATTTCTATGGTCTCCGATGCTGTCTGGCGGTTGGAGGAGGTGAACAGGGCGAGGTTTTGCTCATATATGTTATAGACACCCCTGAACGATGGTCCGCTGCTAATCGGGAAGGCCAACGGGCGGACGGCGACCTGCAATTCGGACTCTATCTCGTCCAACAGGTCGAACGGGTCGCGGCAGGGGCGGTCGAGCTTGTTCACGAACACAATAACCGGAGTCTTGCGCATACGGCACACATTCATCAGCTTGCGTGTCTGCGACTCTACACCCTTAGCCCCGTCTATGACAACTATAACGCTGTCTACGGCCGTGAGCGTGCGATAGGTGTCCTCCGCAAAATCCTCGTGGCCCGGGGTGTCGAGGATGTTTATCTTCACCCCCTTGTATTCGAAGCCCATCACCGACGTGGCGACCGATATTCCCCTTTGGCGTTCGATCTCCATAAAGTCCGATGTAGCCCCCTTTTTTATCTTGTTGCTCTTCACGGCGCCGGCCACGTGTATGGCCCCGCCGAACAGGAGCAGTTTCTCCGTCAGCGTTGTCTTTCCCGCATCCGGATGGCTTATAATGGCGAAAGTACGCCTGCGTTGTATCTCTTGTTTTAAATCCATACGTATTAGTTAATTATGAATTATGAGTTATGAATGATGAATTTTAAGGCGGCTACGCCGCAAGTTTTTATATATACGCGCAAAACACGCGATCATTCATAATTTATAACTCATAATTCATAATTTCATTGAACAGGGTAATCCAGCGAATAGTGCAATCCCACACTCTCTTTTAGGGCCTGTGCCTGTTTTATTATCATGTAACCCACATCTATCATGTTGCGCAGTTCGCAGAGATCGCGGTTGAGCTTGGAGCGTTGGTATAGCTCCTCGTTCTCCTTGAATATTATTTCGAGGCGGCGCAGTGCCCTTGCCAGACGCAGGTTGGAGCGTACTATGCCGACATAGTTGCTCATTATCTGCTGCATCTCCTTGGCGTTCTGCGTGATGAGGATCATCTCCTCGGTAGCCGTCGTGCCGTCGTCGTTGAATACCTTCCTGTATGGCGTATTCCCCAAGGTGACTCGCGGCGTGGCGGGCGGCCTGATCAGCATATACCACCGCTTCCAATAGAGAGTTAGACGCAAGGCGGTTGGCACCGTGAAGTCCCGTGTAGGCGGCTTCGCCCAGCGCGTAGAGGCGTTTAATGGAGCTCTCGCCATTCAAGTCCACCTTTACCCCTCCGCAACAGTAATGAGCCGCCGGAGCTACGGGTATCATCTCCTTTGTGATGTCGATACCTATCGAGAGGCATTTGCGATATATATTCGGGAAGTGGTTTATGATATCCTGCGCCGGACGGTGCGTAACGTCGAGGTAGACATACTCGTCGCCGCGTATCTTCATCTCGTTGTCTATGCTGCGTGCCACAACGTCGCGCGGGGCCAACGACCCCATATGGTGGTATTTGTGCATAAATTCCGAGCCGTCCTGCAACTTCAGCACCCCTCCGAAACCGCGCACGGCCTCCGAAATGAGGAACGACGGCCGCTCGCCCGGATTGTAGAGCGCCGTAGGGTGGAACTGAATGAAAGCCATGTTGCCCATAACGGCCTTGGCGCGGTGTGCCATAGAAATGCCGTCGCCCGTGGCTACCCGCGGATTGGTGGTCGTGTGGTAAACGTTGCCCACACCACCTGTCGCAACGACTGTCACCCGCGACAGTATAGTCTTTATCCCGCCCTGCACCAAGTCCATGACATAAGCGCCGAAACACTCCACATTGTTGTCGTGGCGGGTTACCAACTGTCCCAAATGGTGCTGCGTGAGCAGGTCTATGGCGAAATGGTGTTCGAGCACCTCTATATTGCGGTGGCGCTTGACCTGCGAGATGAGGGCACGTTCTATCTCCGCTCCCGTAGTATCCTTGTGGTGGAGTATGCGGTGTTCGGAGTGGCCTCCCTCGCGTGCAAGGTCGTACTTACCCTCGCGCGTCTTGTCGAAACTCGCTCCCCACTGCACGAGGTCTTTGATAAGTTCCGGCGCGCGGGTAACCACCATCTCCACGGCTTCGCGGTTGCAAAGCCCCGCCCCGCAGATCATGGTGTCCTCTATATGTTTGGCAAAATTGTCGGGCGGATAGGTTACACAGCATATGCCGCCTTGGGCATAGTCGGTGTTGCACTCGTCTATCTCACCTTTGGTGACTACCACGACCTTGGCATTATCGGCCACTTTGAGGGCGAATGTCAAACCTGCCGCCCCGCTGCCTATGACTAAATAATCGGCTTCCATGTCTTTGAGTTATAAATTATGAATTATGAGTTATGAATTATAAATTATGAATGGTGGTGTGCTTTGCGCATATTAATAAACCTGCGGCATATGCCGCACCTAAATTCATAATTTATAATTCATAACTCATAATTTCAATTTTGCATTTATAATTTTGCATTAACCAAAGCCCACCCATCTTTCAGGCGCGAGGTTATTGCGGTGAAGCCGAGTGAACGCGCCTTGTCGGTTATGGCCGGAATGTCGCGTTCGAGGATGCCGCTCATCAGCAGTTCGCCGCCTGCGTTGAGCGTGGCAACGTAACGTTCCATGTCGGCGAGGAGTATGTTGCGGTTGATATTGGCGAGGATGAAGTCGTAACGGCGGCCTCGTATGGCATTTACGTCGCCGAGTATGGGGGTTACGCTATCTGCAGTGCCGTTCACCCTGATATTCTCCGTGCAGTTCTCCATCGCCCACTCGTCGATATCGGCGGCATCGACATGCACAGCCCCACGCTTCACGGCCGCAATGGCGAGCACTCCTGTGCCGCTGCCCATGTCGAGGCCGCGTTTACCCGTAAAGTCGCGCGCGATTATTTCGGCAGTTATAAGGTATGTCGTGGCATGGTGTCCTGTACCGAATGACATCTTGGGCATAATCACAATATCCAAGCCCGACGCAGGAGCAGGGGAGAACGGCGCACGTATGGTGCATACATCACCTATCTGCACAGGCTCGAAATTGGACTCCCAAAGCGCGTTCCAATTCTGTGTCTCTATCTCTATATATGCCGCGCCGACAATGCCTTGCTCGGCGAGCGTTTCGTCTATCGCGCCTTTACAATCTATCAGGGCGTTCTTGGGGATGTACGCCTTCAGCACCGCATTCTCCTCGGCAAAACTCTCGAAAGGGAAGTCGGCAAGCAAGGCGGTAATTATCTCGGCCTGCGCAGTGTCGGCAACGGGAATATTAAGCTCTATGTAGTCCATTCTTCTGAAAAAGCCTTAATTTTGTAGGTGCAAAGATAGTACTTTTATGCTTGATAAAGCCAAGACTTGGGAGGCGCTTTTGCGCAAATACCGCATTTACATAAAGCTCGAACGGGGCCTGTCGGACAATACCGTCGAATCGTATATGCGCGACGTAGGGCAGTTTGCCGGCTTCGTACAAGAGGCTTTCGATGCAGGCCCCGTCGATGTAACCCCACAAATGGTGGAGGAGTTTATGTCGATGCTTTACGATAAGCATGTGGAAAAGAGCACCCAAGGACGTATGCTTAGCGGCGTAAAGAGTTTCTGCCAATACCTCCTGCTGACCGATGCCATAGAGAAATCGCCTGCCGAATTTATCGACCACCCCAAGGCTGGGCACGCACTTCCAGACACATTGAGCCTCGAAGAGATAGACCAGATAATAGACTCCATAGACCTCTCCGCACCGCAGGGACACCGCAACAAGGCCATGCTGGAGACGCTTTACAGCTGCGGCCTCCGTGTGTCGGAACTAATCTCGCTGCGCATGTCCGATATTTTCCTCGACGAGGGGTTCATCCGCGTATCGGGCAAGGGGAGTAAACAGAGGCTCGTACCCATAAGCGACGTATGGAAAGAGCGGTTGCGCCTCTGGCTCGATGAGCGCAGGTTGTTGGATATCGACGAAAAGAGCACCGAGATATTGTTTCTCAACCGCAGGGGCAAAAAGCTGTCGCGCGTAATGGTATTCAACATTATAAAGGCGGCAGTCACGGCTGCTGGTATAGATAAGAATGTCAGCCCGCACACCTTCCGCCACAGCTTCGCCACACACCTGCTCCAAGGCGGCGCAAGCATCCGTCAAGTGCAGGAGCTACTCGGCCACGAATCCATAACAACGACCGAGATATACACCCACCTCGACTCCGGCCACCTGCGCCGCACGGTGAACGAACACCACCCACTCGGAAAAATGGAAAATGGAAAATGCAATAATGATAATTAAAAACAGCGGGATACCTTATGGTATTCCCGCTGTCTGCTGATAAAGGCTGTTTGAAATTATTGCAGAACTACATTGACATTATTTATGTCGTCCTTCAGGGCGTTGTTCCATTCGGACAGATGTTTTGCGGCCAATGTGAGCGTGAGGGTCTGATTACCTCCCGAGCTATTTTTCTGGTTGCCGCAGAAGAGCCCGTAGTAGCCGTCGAACTCCACGATAGACATATTGGAAGCGTCGAGTGTGGATAGCCTGTTGTTGTAGCATTTCAGGGTGTTGAGCTTCGTGTAGATGCTTAGATCCAAAGTAGTCATGTTGTTATTCTGGCACTCGAGGTATGTAAGTGCATCCGATGCAGTGAACGATGTCATACCGTTGTTGGCGCAGGTCACCTGATAGAGTCTCGGATTGCCCGAAACGTCCAGAGATGCCAATTGATTGTTACCACAGTGTAGGTTCTCCAGAGCTGAAGCAGCCGATATGTCGAGCGTCGTGAAGTTGTTGCTGTCTATGGCGAGCCTGAGCAGTTTCTGATTCCCCGACAGATTAAGCGCGCTCAATTCATTGTCCGATATTGTTAACTCTTCCAGATTTGGACAGGCAGACACATCGATCGTCGTGAAATTGTTTTCGCTGGCGGATAGTGAAATGAGAGCGGCATTTGCCGACAGGTTGAGCGAGCTAAGCTGATTCTTGTAACACATAACCGCCGTAACAGACGGAATTTTTGATAAATCGAGCGAAGTCAGGCTATTACCATAGCACAGCAGGCGTGTAAACGTCGTGCTTTGGGGTAGAATAAGGGTATTCAAAACGTTGTCTGCGCAGTCCACCTGTGTGAGGAGTGTATTGGCGGAGAGGTCGAGCGAAGTCAGGTCATTGTCATATGCCATCAGCCTTGTCAGCGCCGTCTGATTTGAAAGATTGAGTGAGGTTATCTGATTGTAAGAAATGGTCAACTGTGTCAGCGCCGGGTTGTTCGTCAGGTCGAGTTCGGTCAATGAGTTGGTTCCAGCAAGCAGTATTTCCAACTTGGTGAGTTTGGAGAGGTCGAGCGACGACACCCTGTTCTCGGTGAGTTGGAGCCTTGTAAGCCCTGTGAAATACTCTATACCTTTGAGCGACTCGACACCCTTGTCGGCAGGGATGTTCATCGTTGCAACTGCCGCTGCCTCCGCTATGGAGAGCTTGCCATCCTTATCCGAGTCGAAACGACCGTTGGAACCATGTAGCCAATCCAGCCATATCTCATCTTCGATCACCGTGTAAACGTCGTCGAGTAGGGCGAATGCTGCTGTAAACTCCACATTTGCGGCAGGCATCTCGAATGTTGCCAGATTTGCCGTAGCATCATCGAGGGTTACATTTGAACTTACGACCGTCCAACCGTCGAACAGATATCCGTGGTCGGGGCTGGCTGTCAGTGTTACGGTAGTGCCTTCGACTGCTTCCGCAACACTGGCCGAGGCCGTGCCGTTACTCCCTGCGTTTACAGTAACTGTAAATTTGGGCCTTTCATCTGCGGTGAATGCCGCGCTAATCTCTACATTAGAGGCAGGCATCGTGAATGTTGCTGGATTGGCTTTGGCGTTGTTCAACACCACGCCACCGCTGACTACCGTCCAACCTGCGAATGTGTAGCCTTCGTCGGGTGTGGCAGTCAATGTTATAGTCGTACCCTCTTCAGCCTTAGCGATATCGGCTGTGGCTGTGCCGTTCTCTGAAGTAGTTACGGTAATGTCGTAAAGGACAGGGTCTTCATCACAGCCTGCGAATAAAAGGGCTGACATCAAAAATAGACTCAAAAACTTTTTCATAAGCGATAAAATTTGGTTGATTGAAAGTTGTGTTATTTGTATAGTTGTGTATTATTCTGCCACACAGCGCACACTTTGGCCGAGGCCGCGCATAAGCTCGCCCTGTATGACCGTTTTGCTGCTTGTGAAGTCCAGAAACCACGCTCCGGCGTGGTCAAGTGTATTGCTTTCGGTTGCAGACCAATAGAAACCTTCATAGCCGACGAGCGACAGTTCGCCCGTATTCATGGTGCGCCTGCCCGCGGCGGGAATGAATATGGATTCGCCGGAACTGTTTTCGGTAAATGTTTTTCCGCCCATGGATTCGCCGGTTGCCGACACCCATCTGGCCGTCACATGACGGTCGTCGTACAGGCGGCCGAACTCTACCAATGTAGGCACACGCCACCCTTCGGGGCAAGGGTCGTTCTCCGACGCCCATTTGGTTCCCTCCGCGTTGGTTGCGCTCCACTGTGCATCTGAAATCTCACCGTCGATGCCGTAGGCGGCAATCGGGTCGGTATGGCTCCAGCCTGTAATGCGGTTCCACTGGTAGAACAACCCTGGGTCGGCAGGCTTGTCGGCAAAGAGGCCCGGCATGGACACATTGCGCGTAGCCCATACGATGCCACTAATTAATATACCCTCGTCGTAAGCCGATTCCGATGCTATTTGCGCCTTGACGATTACATTTGCGGCAGGCATAGTAAATGTGGCTTCGGCAGCTTCGGAGTAGGGGTGGAATGTTATACTGCCTTCACCTGCAACCATCCATTTTTTGAATCTGTACCCCTCTTCCACCATGACGTTAAGCGTTATCTGTGCGCCTTCCGTGGCCTGCACGCTTGCGGCAGGGGTGTCACCTTCAATACAGGCAGTTGCCTCGCCGCCTTCGGTTTGCTCTACGGTCACGGTATAATATCCTTGTGCCAGTTCGCCGATGGTAAGCGTTGTGATGTTGGATGCAGCACCGTCTATTGTAATATTAAAGTAGTAGTTTCCAGCCTCGACATCCGTTCCGGCGACAATAGTTACAGTAGACTTTCCTGCCGACAGGCTGCTTACAGAGTGGGTAATTCCAGCAGGCTGTTCTGCTACATTCGTTCCGTCTGCGGAGCCGTACCATAATATTGTACCTTCAAGGCCGTCGGCGATATTGGCTGCAGTTACTGCGAAAGTGGCCTCTCCGGCAATACCTTCAGTGAGAGTGCCGCTCTGGGCTGATATGGTTACTGCTTTCTCGGTTTTGTTATCTACGCAGGCCGATGTGACTGTTATCAAAAATGCGGCCGTGGTTATTGCAAGGATTTTCAGAAATTTTCTCATACCGGTTGTTGTTATTGTGGTTAGTACTTATCAGGAGACCAAAACGGCATTCCATCCGGTTACAAAGGTATCCGGATGCATAAAAAAAACCTTAATACAAATTAAGGTTTTGATAAAAAATGGCGGGAATATGGAGAAAAAATACAGCGCAATTATTTTTTCAGCTTATGTGCATAATCCCTTTTTAGTTTGCTTAGATATTCGGGTGTTATGCCGATGTACGATGCAAGGATCCGCGAGGAGACATTTTCAAGTATTTCGGGACGTTTTTCTATGAGCGATTCGAACCGTTCGTTGGCGTCGCCGTTGACTATCTCCAACCTTTTTTCGTGGAACATGAGTTCGTCCAGCGACATGAACATCATCCACTGGGCAAAGTCGTGCGACGTGCTTGCAAGGTTGAGGAATTGGGCCTTGGGAACTTTCATTACGACCGATTCACAGCATGCCGCCAATTTGCTGAAAGATGGGTTGCCCTTGCAGAAAGAGTAATACGATATCAGAACTGTGCCGGGCAGGGCGAATCCCCATGTTATCTCTTTGAACCCGTCGAAATAAGCAACCCTTAATATACCTTTCCTGACCACATAGATATTACTGTCGCACTCGCCGTAATCTATCAGCGGTTGGTTGCGCTTCAGTTTCATTTCGGTCATCGAGTCGAGGAACATATCCATCGTCTCATCCTTCATCCGGTATCCGCACTCGGCGTTCAGCAGTTTTCTAAGGGTCTCCATTTTCTATGGTTTGCAGCATTACTCAGCACTCTGATTTAAAATGATTTTGCTTTTGTCATCCTGAGCGGAGGCATTAGCCGTAGTCGAAGGATCTTATCATTGGAACAATATGTTTCGACTCCGCCTACAACTGCGCTCAACATGACAATAACTTCGCACACATTAAGTTGCGAACTCAAAAAACTTCTCCTCGAACTGTTCGGCGGTCATTTCGACGTTGCTGTCATTCAGTAGTTCCTCGATCGCCATCCATACGACCTTACTTTCGGCGTCTATTATGTAGATGCGAGGAATGGTCATGTTGGCGAACTTATTATATATGGAGCGGTCGGGGTCGGGGTAGTAGCCCATTGCGCCGTATATCCAGTTGTCCGCAACATCCTCCGAGGTCTGGTCCCTCGCTATGGCAACAACTTGATAAGCAGGATTATCATTGATCTTCTTCCACAGCGAATATACCTTTGGCATCTCCCTTTTACAGTCGCTGCATTCGGTGTTAAAGAGTATTAGTACGGATGTTTTGCCCGTAAAACCGTCGGGCGAAGAGAATGTGCCGTTAGTGTTGGAAACAGTGAACGACGGGACGGTGTCGCCCACATTTATGTGGTTTATTACCTGCGTTTCCGTGCTTCCGCCGTCGATAGTACAGGCTGTCAACATGGCCGTGACTGCAAGCACAGGTATTGTTATCGCTCTTTTCATATTGCTCATATTGTTGTTCAAAATGCTCCATGCCCGACTGCATGGCTATGGCAAAGATACTATTTTGCGGGCAAATCCCATAAATTTAATTAAATTTGCAGGTACTGATAGCTTATTAATATGTCTACCGTCATGGATTTCATCAACGGGATTTTAGAGTACCATTTTTTGCGCAACGCATTTATGGCGGCCATACTTTCGGGGGTGGTGTGCGGAATTATCGGTACGTATATCGTGGCACGCAGGCTCGTCTTTCTTAGTGGAGGCATAACCCACGCCTCGTTCGGAGGAATAGGCATCGCCTATTGGCTCGGGGTTAATCCCGTACTCGGTGCTCTTGTGTTTGCCGTGCTGTCGTCGCTCGGAATAGAGTGGGGGGCTGGGCGCGGCAAGATACGCGAAGATTCGGCCATAGGCATAGTCTGGAGCGTGGGCATGGCAATGGGTGTCATATTCATATACCTTACGCCCGGATATGCGCCCAACCTGATGAGTTTCCTGTTCGGCAACATATTGACTGTTACCGATACCGACATAGCGGCACTCGGTGCACTGACACTGTTGTTGCTTGCCCTCGCGGTTTTCTTTCTGCGGACGGTGATGTATGTGGCGTTCGACCGCGAATTTGCACGCAGCAGGGGAGTGCCGGTAAACACAGTTTCATATATCATGGCCGTCTTCATGGCACTCGCCATAGTGCTGTCGATACGGAGTGTCGGCATCGTACTGCTCATATCGCTGCTGACAATACCGCCCGTAGTGGTCAATTCGCTTACGCAGTCGTTCACGCGCATAGTGTGGTGGTCGGCGGCGGTCGCCATAGCCGGTAATCTGACGGGGCTTTACATAAGTTACAGGTTCGATATTCCTGCCGGAGCCGCCACAATAATTGTGCTTGCCCTTACGCTTGTTATAGTAAAAGTCTGTTCAAAATTTATTCGCAATAAAACTTAAACAGACTCTAA
>QMCD01005128.1_pt1 | contig 15314 bp, 9 predicted proteins | sample 1821841 | NCBI WGS metagenome assembly QMCD01 (sample SAMN01991225, study PRJNA193472) | Termite gut metagenome, whole genome shotgun sequencing project. | isolation source: worker | host: Macrotermes natalensis | reverse complement strand
GAACGTAGCTGCTGCAAGTTTGTCCGATGAAGTGATGGACAACAGCGTTTGCCAGAATGTCTGGAAGCTCGTTTCGGAGCGGCATTTTTTTGTCAATCGCATTCACGTTTTTCGCCGTGACCCGTTTTTGCCGGGTGAAAAAAATTTTGAGCCGGGCACCACATCACAATTATTAGCTCTGCACAAATCGCTGCATGACACGATTCCGAATCGCAAATTTCTTGGACTGAACGCCGACAAAGCCGACCATCCCGCCATGTTAGATGAAACTGTTCTGGATGTCGTGGAAATCGATCCCGGTCACTTCGCGGTTGGTGTGCATCGCATTCACGAAGATTCCTCGATCCAAGCCTATTTTCCTGGAGGTGTCATGCCACTGACCTTGCCCGACGATGCCGCCAGTCGCGCTTGGCTCAAATTTGAGGAGGCATTGCGCTGGAGCGGCTTTACTATCGATGCTCATTCCCAGTGCTTGGACATCGGGGCGGCACCCGGCGGGGGGACACAAACGCTTTTGGCTCGCGGCGCGGCGGTTTTGGGCGTTGATCCGGGCGAAATGGCCGATGCGGTTGCGCATCATCCTCATTTTACGCATATTCGCGGCAAAATGAATCAAACGCGGCGCGACCAGTACAAGAAGGTGCGCTGGGTTATCGCTGACATGAATGTCGCGCCTGCCTACACGCTGGAAGTCTTGGAAGATTTGCTCGCCCGGCAGGGAAAAAAGATTCGCGGCATGATTTTTACGCTAAAAATGTTTCACCCGGAAATGGCACAAAAACTACCGGAACACGCCCAGCGCATAGAAAAATGGGGCTTTGACGAGGTGCGGATCAAGCAGCTCGCCTTCAACCGCCGCGAAGTGATGGTTTGTGTGCAAAAAACGGATCGCGGTGCTTTTTGAAGGAAACAGGCGGGAATCCGAGCCATTCCGGGGACACAGTCCCCGGCTCGTGTCGCGGGAGCAACGGGTTAGCTAGTTGAACATGTATCGATTCACGATATTCTCGAAAAGTTCTTGGCGACCGGAAGCATTTTTGGCGACTTCGCCCTTTTCGAGCATGTACTTTTCCAGCGAGGCGAAATTGTGCTTGCCCGCCTCGATTTCCGCGCCAATGCCGCTGTCCCATGAAGCATAACGATCCGTGACCATCTTGTCCAATTCACCGGTTTTCCGCATTTCTGCGGCAATCCGCAAGCCCAGCGCGAACGCGTCCATACCGCCGATGTGGCCATAGAACAAATCAATCGGTTCAAAACTTTCACGGCGAACTTTCGCATCAAAATTCAAACCGCCGGTGGTCAGACCGCCGTATTTCATAATGATCAGCATCATTTTCGTCGTTTCGTAGACGTTTGTCGGGAACTGATCAGTGTCCCAACCGAGCAGCAGATCGCCGGTGTTCGCGTCCACCGAGCCGAGCATCCCCTGACTCGCGGCATATTCGAGTTCGTGCTCGACTGTGTGACCCGCCAAGGTCGCGTGGTTCGTTTCGATGTTCATTTTGACGCTCTTTTCGAGGCCATTCGCCCGAAGGAAATTGATGCAGGCCGCCGAATCGAAATCGTATTGATGCTTCGTCGGCTCTTTCGGTTTCGGCTCAAAATAGAACTGGCCTGTGAAGCCGATTTCCTTGGCGTAATCGACGGCCATGTGCATGAAGGCGGCCAAATGGTCGAGTTCCCGCTTCATGTTCGTATTCCAAAGCGTCACATAACCTTCCCGGCCACCCCAGAACGTGTAGCCGTCACCGCCGAGCATTTTGGTGACTTCCATCGCTTTTTTGACCTGCGCACCGGCGTAGGCGAACACATCGGCGTTGCAGCTCGTGGCGGCTCCGTGCATAAAACGCGGACTGCCAAACATATTAGCAGTGCCCCAGAGCAGCTTGATTCCGGTTCGCTCCTGCTCTTCCTTGAAAACCTGGGCAACGGCATCGAGATTGGCGTTGGTTTCCTTGAGATTCGCACCTTCCGGGGCAATGTCGCGGTCATGGAAACAGTAGAAAGGCATTTGGAGCTTCTCAAGAAGCTCAAAGAACACGCGGGCACGGTTCTGAGCGTTGGCCACATCGTCTTTGCCCTCCCATGGCCGCAGCATGGTGGGAGCGCCGAACGGGTCGGCTCCGCTTGCCCGCATGATGTGCCAGATCGCGCCGCTGAAACGGAGATGATCTTTCATCGTTTTGCCTTCGATGACTTCATCGGGATTATAAAAGCGAAAGGCCAGTGGATTGGTCGACTTTGGACCCTCATATTGAATGGTTTTAGGAACTTCGGGAAATGCTGTCATAAAATTCTCCAAAAAAGCGTCAAAAAAAAGGTTCAAATGGGTAAACACAGGGGAACCAACATGTTTGCCGCCAAAATGGAACGTGCGCGGCATTTCTACGACTGTCATTCTACAATATGAAACACGGCTTGGCAAGTCAGCGTATCGCGGTAAGTGTCCACAAAACACAGAAAGGGGAATTTATTGACGATGGAACAACGGCTATAGCGACTGTAGGGGCTTTTCACGCGCAAGTTGGTGGAGCATCGCCATTGCCGTGTTCCCTGCTGTCCGGTGGCATTCTTTCTCTTGTCTGCGATAGAAAATCAAGTATAATCATTCCTCGTAGATGCCCCTTCGTGAGCACTATCTTTTGAATCATCCGCAAAACCCGACCTTTTTGCGCAGTTGTCCATTGCGAAAGACCAACATGTCCAATCTCGTTGTTTGTTTCAAAGAACAGCCAGCCGAACAGCATCTGATCGACCGCATTCACCGCGCTTGGCCTGATGTTGAAATCATCAATGTCGGCCAAAAAAACGTCGCATCGGCCTTGATGGAGGCGGATTATTTCTGCGGTCACGCCAAAGTTCCCGTCGACTGGGAGGCAGTTGTCAACCAGAAACGTCTGCGCTGGATTCAATCCTCCGCGGCGGGCATGGATTGGTGTCTTGTGCCGCCGGTTGTGCAATCTTCAATCAGACTCACCTCGGCTTCCGGGGCACTGGCCGACCAAGTCGCGGAGCACACCCTTGCGCTCATTCTCGCTTGGATGCGCAGTTTGCCCACTTTTATCCGGGAGCATCAAGATTCTCAGCGAATTCATCCGTCGTCCCACCAAAGAGCTCACCGATTTGACCGTGGGGCTTATCGGTTTTGGTGGAGTCGGACGGCGGCTGGCTGAGGTTTTGGCCCCTTTCAACACAACCATCATCGCGACCGACCTTTATCCCTCAAGAAAGCCAAGTTACGTGGACACGCTCTGGCCTGCCGACCGCCTGAATGATCTCCTCACGGCGGCCCATGTCGTGATTCTCTGTCTGCCGCTCAATGACCAAACGCGCGACATGTTTGACGCGGAACGTCTCAAAATGTTGCGCCCCGGTGCCCTTTTTGTCAACGTGGCTCGCGGAGGATTGGTTGTTACCGATGATCTCGTGGATGCTCTGAGAAAAGAAAGTTTTGCTGGCGCGGTACTGGATGTGACCAATCCTGAGCCGCTGCCAGCCGATCATCCCTTGTGGAACTGCCCCAACGTTATCATTACGCCACATGTGGGCGGCCAATTTTACCGACGTTTTGATAATATCGTTGATCTTTTCCTTGCCAATGTTCGCCGCTGGAATAATGGCCAAGCCCTGATCAATTTTCTCACACTCGAAGGAAAAGAACTGGGTTTTCCCATTCGCGACCAAGAATACCCACTCTGGATTGATGTCAAATCTTCCATGAAGGATGACGACATCAATTGCCCGTCGACGGAAACGGAGCTTATACCGTCCCACTCCGGATCGGTTCTCCCAGAGATGAACAGTCAATTTCGCTTTGAAACGACGACCTATCTCTCTGAAAACGTTGCCACGCGAGCCGAAACCGGACAAGGTGGCGGTTGTTCCCCCGAACTCAAAGAAAAATACGATCGCTTGCTGGACATGCAGACCGTCTATTGGAATGAAGATATTCATTTCAAAAAATTGCTCGGAAAAGGCGGGCAAGGAATGGTCTTCTTGAGTGAGCGGCGAACAACAGACGGCTTCAATTTGCCGCTGGCCATCAAAGTTTTTTCGCCGGAACGCTTTTTGAACGACTTGCTCTACGAAGAAGAAATGGCCTACATGGCGATGATTTCCGCTCGTGTGGCCAGAATTCAGCAGGATCATCTTCTGACCGTTCATAATTGGCGTTCCACGAATCGAATCCGCTTTGTCGAAATGGAGTGGGTAGACGGCATTGACCTGTCGCTACTTCTGCGCAACAACATGCTGGAGCATTTGCGAAAGCGTGTGACGGAATCGCGGTGGAACCACATCAATAACGTGGTTGTGACGCGCGGGCCAGCCTTTCCGTGTCTCAAACCCGGCATCGCCATGCCCATCATTCGTGACTGTTTGGGCGCACTGGGCGCACTGCACCGTGAAGGCATTGTTCATGGCGACATCAAGCCGTCGAACATTATGATTAAGCGGACGGGCAACGCCAAGGTCGTCGATATTGGTTCCGCTTTTTTGATGGAAAGTCGGCCTTCACGGCGGCCTTTTACGCTGGCTTATGCCGCCCCGGAAGTTTTAGAAGGCAAAGAAGTGACGCCCCGCAGTGATTTGGCCAGTTTGGGCTACGTTTTAATCGAAATGCTTTCCGGTCGGCGACTTTTTACCTCGGATTCCGAATTCAAAGGTCTGGATGGCCGCCTGTTTTTGCCCAGTCAGTTGCCCAAAGTCTTGCCGCCCGGCGTGGCCAACAGCGAAAAGCTGGTCAATTTCTGTAAAAACTTGATTGCCCCCGACCCCAATAAACGCTTTGAAAACGGGGATGCCGCCGACCTCGTGACGGATGGTGCCGCCGCGTTTTTGCGTCAATTGGTTCTCAGCAATTTATCCTGTGAGGCCGAATCCGAAATCCGCAATTGGCTTGACGACTTGGCCGATTTTGACAAAATGGAAATGAATGGCCTGTTTCCTTAAAAATGAACATGATCTATGAAACACAACGCCGCATACAACCCCGCGATTATTGAGCCGAAGTGGCAAGCGTACTGGGAAAAAAATAAAACCTTTGAAACGCCCGATGTGCCGAGGGAGGGAGCCAAAAAGCTTTACGCGCTGGACATGTTCCCGTACCCCAGCGCGAATGGCCTGCATGTGGGTCACCCCGAAGGGTATACGGCGACAGACATCGTTTGCCGCTTTGAGCGGATGAACGGCACCACGGTGCTCCACCCGATGGGCTGGGATGCCTTTGGACTGCCCGCCGAACAGCAAGCGAAACGCACCGGCACGCATCCGCGAATCATCACGGAAACGAACATCGCGAATTATCGCCGTCAGCTCAAAATGCTCGGTTTTTCCTACGATTGGAACCGCGAAGTCAACACGACCGACCCGGCCTATTTCCGCTGGACGCAGTTCATTTTCCTGCTGCTTTACGATACTTGGTACGATCCTGATTCGCAGAAAGGCAAGCCCATCGCCGAACTGGCCATCCCGGCGGATGTGGCCGCGCAAGGTTCCAAGGCCGTGGAAAATTTTCGTAACGACCATCGTTTAGCGTACCAAATCGAGGCCCCGGTGAATTGGTGTCCCGCGCTGGGCACGGTTTTGGCCAACGAGGAAGTCATCCAAGGACGCAGTGAACGCGGTAATCATCCCGTGGTGCGGATGCCGCTTCGTCAATGGATGCTGCGAATCACGGCCTATGCTGACCGGTTGGAATCCGACCTCGAATCGCTGGATTGGACGGACAGCATCAAGGCACTCCAGCGCAACTGGATTGGCCGGAGCACCGGCGCGGAGGTCGATTTCTTTGTTGGCAAGAATCCGGCTACGGACAGTGACCCCAAGTCTTGGTATGACAGCGTCGCGTCCGATTATGCCGCTTGGCTGGCTTCTCGGAAAGGAAAGGGATTTCCTCGCAAGCCTGATGAAGATGTGTTGCGCATTTACACGACCCGGCCTGACACGCTTTTCGGTGCCACATATATGGTCATCGCACCGGAGCACCCATTTGTCGAACGTTTTACCACGCAAACGCAGCGAGAATCCGTACAAAAATACTGCCAGCAGGCCGCCGCGAAAAGCGATCTTGACCGCACGGATTTAGCCAAGGAAAAAACCGGCGTTTTCACCGGCTCCTATGCCATGAATCCCGTGAGTGGACTTGCCATTCCCATTTGGGTAGCGGATTATGTCCTGATTTCTTATGGAACCGGAGCGATCATGGCCGTGCCTGCCCACGACACGCGCGACTTTGAATTTGCCAAGCAATTTGGCTTGCCTCTGATTCAAGTGGTGGGCGCGCCGGATAACGAACCGCACATCGGCGTTGAGTTTGCAGCTTTCACGGAGCGCGGAGTGGCCATGAACAGCGGCCACTACAACGGCCTATTGACGCATGAATTTAAGGAACGAATCACGGCAGATTTGAGCCAATCAGGCATCGGAAAAAAGGCGGTCAATTACAAACTCCGTGACTGGCTTTTCAGCCGCCAGCATTTTTGGGGCGAGCCGTTCCCGATTCTGCACGAAATCGATGAAAAAGGCGACATGACGGGCGAAATTGTGCCGCTTGACCCGTCAGAATTGCCGCTCGATATTCCGCAAAATTTGGAATTCAAGGCGGAACACAATTCGCCCGAACCGCCGCTGGAATTTGCCTCCGAAAATTGGCTTTACGTCCAGCGCAACGGAAAACGCTATAAACGCGAAACGAACACGATGCCTCAGTGGGCCGGTTCCTGCTGGTATTATTTGCGTTACATCGATCCACACAACGCCGAAGTTTTGGTTGACCCAAAAAAAGAGACCGCGTGGATGCCCGTCGATTTATACGTGGGCGGCGCGGAACACGCCGTTTTACATCTCCTGTACGCCCGGTTTTGGCACAAAGTTTTGTACGACCGGGGAATCGTTTCCCAGCCCGAACCCTTTCAGCGGCTCGTCAATCAGGGCATGATCCTAGGTGAAATGGAGTTTTCAGCTTACAAAGAGCCACACAGCGAAGCAAAAAACGGCAACTGGATTTCCGTGCAAGAACTGGACATCGACCGCGACGGCTTTGCAACACAGAAAAATCCCCAAAGTGATACGGCCAAGGGCGAAAAACTTAGCGCGATCAAACTTGATCCCAAAAGTGTCGTCAAGAAAGGCAGTGTCTTTGTGCTCGCGGAAAATAACGCCATTCAAGTCCTCAGCCGTGCGGACAAAATGTCGAAAAGCCGGGGAAATGTCGTCAATCCCGATGATGTCGTTGCCGGTCACGGAGCCGATACGCTGCGACTGTACGAAATGTTCATGGGGCCGCTCGAATCCGTCAAACCTTGGTCGATGGACGGCGTGCAAGGTGTACGAAATTTCCTCGACCGCGTTTGGCGCATGATGGTTTTACAAGACGAAAATTCTCCAGTGCCGCAGCTCGACAAAACCGTCCAAAATGTCGAACCGACGGAAGCACAAAACCGGATGCTTCACAAAACCGTCAAGGCCGTCACGGAAGACATTCGGAACCTGTCCTTCAATACGGCCATCGCGCGCATGATGGAATTCACGAACTTTTTCCTCAAGGAAACGGTGCGTCCCAAATCCGTCATGGAAAATTTTGTGCTGCTGCTCTCGCCGATGGCTCCGCATCTTGGCGAGGAACTTTGGCAGATTTTGGGGCATGAAAAAACGCTGGCGTATGAACCTTGGCCGCAGTGGGATGAGGCCGCGCTGCAAGAACCGACTCAAGAAATTCCGATTTCGGTGAATGGCAAATTGCGGGCCAAAGTTGTCCTGCCCGCCGATGCCGACGCGAATGCCCTCGAAGCCGCCGCGATAAACGAGCCAAAAATCGTGGAATTGTTAACAGGGAAGAAAATGGTGAAAAAAATCGTCGTGCCGGGCAAGATGGTCAATTTTGTTGTCAAGTGAACGCACGTTTGTTTCCTTTCATTCTAAATCGTGACGAAGAGAAGACGTTTTCCGTCCCATTTGACAGGGCATTTTCTTGCAACCGTTGATACTAGAGTTGTCCCTAACTTCAAATAGATAGAATGCGCCATTCCTGCAAAGGCGGGAATCCAGAAAAACAACAGAAAAACAACACCGGGAACAAACGTCCCCGGCTCGTTTTACGGCAAAGATTATTTCAACGTTTCGAGAATCTCTTCGACGGCATTCTTCGCTTCCTCATCGGTGAGCGGTCGTAGGTAATGCCCACCGTCCTCAGGTTCAAAAGAATGTGCATCTCCAAGCCGTTTTTCCAATTCTTCGCCATGTGCTTTGTACCACGGGTCATCTTTGCCACAAACATTGAACACGGGTACGTCTTTCAAAGCATCCAAGCTCTCCATAACGGGCTTGTCCAGCATGGCTGATCGGCCAAGATTGGGATTGAAGGCGACAACACAGGCGGTCTTGTCAGGATTGTTGATGGCCCAGGCGTAAATTTGCGTGGCCGCCCCGCCGGAACCCATCAGCACGACCTTCTTGCTGAAACCCTGCTCGACAAAATAATTGTACACACCCAGCCACTGCTCGCGGTTGGTCGCATCGCCGTTAAACGCCACCGGGCCGGTCACGATGTGGAAGCCTTTTTCCAAAAGGGCAAGCGTGATTTTGTCGTCACGAGTGGGAGCATCGACGCGCAACACCCACGGCATTCCTTCAGCCGCCTTCTGCGGGGCAATCACGGTCACACTGCCGCCGCCACCGCCTCGTTGGCCTTCGCGGCGAATGCCAAACTCGTATTTGTCATAGACGGGCACAAATTCTGCACCGCGCACCGTCACCCACCAGCGCGGCTCGGATTCGAGCTGGCGATAATCATTTTCAGACGAGTAGAAATACAGTGGGCCATTGGAACCGGTAGGGCTCTTTATATAGTGTTACCCACTTGGGGAGTTCCTTTTCCTGCTCATTGGCACTTTTTTCAATAAAGTCGGCAATGAACTGGGGACGCTGCAAATTGTGCGGATGGTGGCCGGGGCCGTCTTTGATGATGACGGAAACGCGCCCACCGACACTGGTATACATGTTTTCAATCACGTCCGACACGCGCGGCATGAGCGGGTCGATACTGCCGTTGACAAGCAGCAGCGGCACATCGTGGGCTGCTAGGCGGTAAATGCCCTCGAACATTTTCGGATTGCTGCCGGGGTTGTCGGCATAAATGCAGGTCACGCGGTCAGGGAAATTGGTGGCATACGTGTACGAATTTTCGCCGCCGCGGGACATGCCCTGAAACGCCGACTTTTTCGCAAGGCCGAGATTGGTCAGAAGTTTGTACCACGCATCCCAGGCATCGAGATTGCGGCTGGGGTCGGCATTGGTGTATGCAACGCAAAAGCCGCGCTTGAGTAGTTCAACTTCGGTTTGCGGTTCGTGGTCCCAGTAGCAGCCGCGCCACGTCCAAGGATTACCTGCGGCAAATTCTTTGGGAACAACCAAAATGCAGCGAAACGTGCCCGGTTCGGGATCGCCCATGCCGTTGCCCACTCGCTCCGGGGCTTTGGTGGGTTTGATTTCGAGCGTTTCGGTGTTCATGGAAAAATCGTAGCGGTCAAAATTGTGCCACTGCGACTTTTCCTGACCTGCCAATTTTGCGGCAATGTCTTCCTGAGCGGAGAGCTGCGCGGTGAAAACAAGTGCGATCAAGGAAAAAATGCCGCACAAAAATCGGGAAAGCGGGGAATGTTTCATGGAAAACTCCTTAAAAAGGGGACAGAGATGGGGAATCAATCCTTAGGTTGGTTGATGATTTCCTTTTCAACATGGCCGTCTTTGAGCCAAACGACGCGTTTCGCGCGGTCGCCCACATTGGTTTCGTGGGTGACGAGAATGATGGTGCGGCCTTCGGCGTTAAGCCGATCGAGCAGCAACAGAATCTCATCCGTCGTCACAGAATCCAAATTTCCTGTCGGCTCGTCGGCCAAAATGAAATACGGGTCATTGACGAGGCTTCGCGCGATGGCCACGCGCTGTTGTTGACCGCCTGACAACTGATTTGGGCGGTGATCCAGTCGATCTTGCAGTCCCACCAGTTCGGCCAATTCCATGCAGCGTTTGCGGGCTGTCCGCGACACATTGCCTTGGTAAAAAAGCGGCACTTCGATATTTTCCAACACGGTGAGCTGCTGGATCAAATTGTACGACTGAAACACGAAGCCGATGCGTGTGGCACGAATATCAGACAGATGCCAGTCATCCAATGTGGTGACATCATCGTCGCCGAGCCAAATTTTGCCAGCTGTGGGGCGGTCCAAGCAGCCCAGCAGATTGAGCATGGTGCTTTTGCCTGAGCCCGACGCCCCCATGATCGCGAGATAATCGCCTTCGGGGACTTCCATGCTCACGCCGCGCAGAGCGCGAACGGTTTCACCTTTGAGTACGTATTCTTTTTTTACGTCAATGAGTTTGGCGGCAAATGTTGACATGCGCCCCAGTATAGCACGGCACTTTGCCTTTGCAAAGATGGCAAAGAACGGAAAAGTCGTGTCAAGACGCAGAGGTCACGAGCCTTGACGCGAAAAGTCAGAGCGGTATACTCGTTTGATTATCGCTGTTGGTTCAATCGCCGCTTTCGCAAGCCGCTTTGAACGTCCTTTTTTGAAAGCACCTGTATGGCTTCAAATTCTGCCCCGTCTTCCCAAAATTCATCCCAGTCTTCGCCCCAAAATCTGCCCAAAAAGCCACTTTTTCTCAATCGGCCTTTGCGCTTGGCCATTCTGCTGGGAAGCATTCCTCTGTTTCTTATTCTCGTGTTCTCCGCGGCGATTACGCGGCAAAATACCGCCAACCGCGTGATTGATTGGCTGCCCGATGGTATCGAGGAAACCAAGCTCTTTGCCGACTATTACCAGCATTTTCACGAAGGCGAACTGCTCATGGCATCCTGGACAGGGTGTCACATAAGCGACAAAACCCTCGACGCGGTGGCCGAGCGTTTATCGTCGCCGCAGGCCGAAGGAAGTCCGCCCTACTTTGATCGCGTGATGACCACGCGTTCCATATTAGCGCAGCTCAAAGAGCCGCCACTGGACCTTTCGACCGCCGAAGCGAAATCGCGTCTGGCAGGCTGGCTCATCGGTCGCAACGGAACGGACGCCTGTCTGGTGGCCATGATTTCCGAAGACGCGGGCAACCAAAAGCGGAAAGAGGCGATCGATGCGGTGTTTCAAATCATTTCCGAAGAGACCAATCTGGGACGCGACGACATTTTTGTGGCGGGCCCCACCATCGACAGTATTGTCATTGATGACATTTCGCGGTATTCCCAGCGAATGTTGCTGCCGTTCTTTCTCGGATTGTGTTTTCTTCTCCTGTTTTGCTGTCTGCGCAATTTTTACGTGGCCGGACTGGTTTTCGCCGTGGCTTTGATGAACGAAGAGCTGGGTGGGGCCTTGCTTTTTTGGACAGGAACCCACGCCGACTCCATTTCAATGCTCATTACTTCGCTGGTCTATGTTCTCACTATTTCCGGCGGAATGCACTTGGTCAATTATTACCGTGAAACTTTATCCCAGTATTCTCTTGAAGATGCCCCACGCCAAACGTTGAAAAAAGCCGTCTTGCCCTGCACTTTGGCCGTGGTCACGACCATTTTGGGTTTCATTTCGCTGGGGTGCAGTGCCATGATTCCCATCCGCACCTTCGGCATTTTCGCGTCGGTGGCTCTCACGCTGGGCATCATCTGGCTTTTCCTATTTTTAATGTCCGCCCTTCAAGAATATCCAACGCCCAAAATTCGCCCCACAACCTCAGGCCGCTCCAAAAGACGGTCCAGTTATTTTTGGCATATTTTTGCTCGCTTCGTGAGGCGTTTTCGGAATCCGATCATTCTTCTGACGGCCATCAGTTCGTTGTTTTTTTCCGTGGGGCTCGCGTTTCTCAATACGACGGTCACGTTTCACGGAATGCTCCCACAGGATAATAAAGCCATTCGCGATTACGCATATCTCGAAGAAAAAATAGGGGGCCTCATTCCCATTGAGATTGTGCTCCGCGTTCCGCAGCAGGCCAACGTATCCATGCTGGATCAAGTCTTTTTGCTTCAAACAATGCGAACCGCGCTGGTGGGAACGAACGGCCTCGAATCCGTGGTGTCCGCATTAAATTTTTTGCCCAGCTTGCCCGGCAAAAACGATGGCTCGGTGCGCGCGACAAGTCGTCGGGCCGCCATCAATTCCCTGTTGAATCGTCGGATTGAAATTTTTGAAGATACCCGACTATTTGATCGGGACGCCGCCGCCGGTCCTGAGGCCGCCAATTCGAACCCCACCCATTTCTGGCGCATGAGTTTGCGTGTTCCCTCCGGCGGAAAAGTCCATTACGGCGACCTAGTCGCGGACATTCGGGCGCGATTTGAGTCGCTCCATCTTTCCAAAATCATTCTTGGTGCGGATTTTTATGTGACCGGGGCGGTGCCGTTGGTTCATCAAGCCCAAAACTTGCTGCTGAAAGACTTGATTGAGAGTTTCATCATGGCGTTTGGCCTCATCGCCCTAACATTGATGATCATGTTGCGCGGTATTCTTCGCGGACTGGTCGCCATGATTCCCAATCTTTTCCCTTGCGTCCTCGTTTTCGGCTTTTTGGGCTGGAGTGGTATGCCCGTCGATATGGGTTCCATGATGACAGCCAGCGTGGCGATGGGCATTGCCGTCGACGCGACACTCCATTTTTTCACATGGTTCAGGATTGCCCTGAAACAGGGCAAAAAGCGACACCAAGCGATCTTTTTCGCTTATCGTTCCTGCGCCACGGCTCTGTTACAAACGACAATCATCTGCGGGCTGGGCATGTTGGTGTTCGGCCTGAGTGGTTTTGTGCCGGTTGCCCGCTTCGCCATTTTGCTTTGCATTTTATTGTTTACCGCGCTGGTCGGCACGATTGTTGTCCTGCCCGCCATTTTGATGAGTCCGGTTGGCCGACTGTTTGAAACACGCGGAGCACGTTAAAAACGGGACAACGTACAATCATCCCATTTTTTAACATGCTCCTGTTTCAAAACCAATTTTTTTGAAACAGGGCACGGTTAGCCATTGCGGCACATTACCAGCAGCATCCAACGGGTCTGCAAGCGCGGTAGAATCTTGGTGCCGGAGGGCAGCAAGGTTCGCAAACAGCGACGGGCGGGCAAACAGGGCGGTAACATCCGAGCAAGCCACGACGGTAGACCGTTGAGGTGCTTGGATCGACAATGACGCGCGGCGGCAAAATCGGTGCGCAGCAAACGCAAGGTTTGACAAACGCCGGGCGGCATGCCAGACGGCACGGCAAAGCACAGCGGCAGGCTGCCGCTTGATTGCAGTTGCATGACATGGCGGCCCTGCTGTTCACAGCGGCATCGGCGGCGGGCATGTCAACATCTTGAGCGGCGGCGAAGCTGGCAAAAGCCGCGACGCACAGCACGCTGAACAAGGAAACGAGAATTTTCCTAGACATAAGAAACTCCTTCCAAAAACGGGGGGGGTTAACGCTCGTCAGAAGTCATTTTTCTGAAAGAGCACACACAGTAAAAAACGCTGATTTTTGTGGCAGACCTTTTGAAAAACCTCCAAAAGCCCACCTTTCAACAAACAACGCAGCCTATTTTATTGGCATATTCCGCAAAGTCAACAAGTTTGACAGAAACTTCACAAATTTTTCTCCTATCGAACGGCGATTGTCGTCATTCCCCACGCCTGCATCGGGCGGGAAAAATCGCGTTTTTTGCCATTTTTTCGTTTTTTCACAAAAAACACTAGCAATTCAGCCCATTCTGTGGCACAATAGAAGGGAAGTTTTGTCTTGACCCCCTGAAGAAACTCAAAGGATTTTTGATATGACCACCATCCCCATTATTCAGCATTGCAGTCAGCATCGTCGTGGCTTTACTTTGGTGGAGCTGCTTGTCGTCATCGCCATTATCGGCATGATGGCGGGGCTTTTGGTTCCGGCTGTGAATTACGCGCGGGAATCGGCACGGCAAGCTTCTTGTAGGAACAACCAGCGTCAGATTGGTACGGCCATTTTGGCGGAGGCGGTGAAAGCGAGTGGCCTGCCCGCCGCACTGCGAAACTTGGGTAAATACGACAATGACGAACCGCGCACGATGACTTGGGTGATGACCATTTTGCAAGGCATTCAGGAAAACGCTCGGTACGCGGCTTTTACGGACGAGGAAGCACCGGCGGTCGGAGATGATGCCGTTTCACCCATCTCTCTGTTGCTCTGTCCTTCCAGTTTTCGCGATAGAAGGAACAGCGATGGCACGCCCGCACTCAATTATGTGGTGAATGTCGGCCCCTATGATAGCACGGGGTCGGGCGTGGGAGCCGTCGGGGCAAAATATGTCCTTTTTAATGACCGCCGCGCGAATAATGCTGGAACCCCATATAATCGCCCTGTTTTGCTTGACCGAATCAAAGATGGGGCTGCTAACACCGTATTTTTAACGGAAAATCAGCAGGGCTGGACATGGTGGCAAACAACCTCGGAATGGGAAAACCCCGGCCAGCTTGGCAACACACGCTGCGCGGACGTGCCGATCTGTATGGGTTTTCAGTGGTCCTGCAAAACGCCTGACGGCGATTTCTCCAATCGAATCAACGGTGATAATACTGGCAATCCGGGTACGAAACCGCTCATCAAGCACTCTCGTCCTTCTTCTGCGCATCCGGGCTTGGTGATGGCTCTTTATGGCGATGGCCGGGTAGACAAAATGAACGACGACATAGAAAATGATGTTTACTGGAAGGCCATGTGCCCAGACGATACGGCGGCGAAGGATGACTTAAAATGAGCTGGAAAACGGTTTTCCTACAGTTGTCCTAAAATCGCACGGTGGGAGCATTGACCGATTGGAGTCAGAACGTTGTTCCCGTGTGAGAGTCAAGTATTGAGCCGCCACAAAAACCACGGACGTCGAAGCCACCGCGGAAACTTGCGAACGTCTGCGTCTGGCCGAGGCGGGCTTGGTGATGGCCGGGTGGACAAAATGAACGACGACATAGATTCTCTGGTTTATCAGCAGGCCATCTGTCCCGATAATGCCCCGTTTCCCTTCCAAGCCTGGGGCTATCACAGAAAATTCGCCATAATGGAAAACACTCAAGGCGGCAATCTTGTTAAAACGGCGTAGCTACGCGGTTTGCGCCGTTTTTAATGGTGAGTGTTCCGTGACTCCTTGGCCTCTGGACACCCTCTTTTCTCAGGATATAATCGGGCGATGTAGTTTCTGCGCGAAAGTCGACATATTGGTCACGCATCGTTAGTTTCTCATCACCCATGTTCAAACGAATTTTGATTGCCAACCGTGGCGAAATTGCCTTACGTGTCCTCCGTGCCTGCCGGGAGATGGGTATTGA
>QMCD01001631.1_pt1 | contig 15314 bp, 11 predicted proteins | sample 1821841 | NCBI WGS metagenome assembly QMCD01 (sample SAMN01991225, study PRJNA193472) | Termite gut metagenome, whole genome shotgun sequencing project. | isolation source: worker | host: Macrotermes natalensis | reverse complement strand
GGGCGTGCGCGCCGCCGTTAGGCAGGCGGCCGTCCCCATCGGCATTCACGTCCACAACGACTGCGGCTTGGCCGTCGCCAATTCGCTCATCGCCGTCGAATCCGGGGCATCGCAAGTCCAAGGCACGATGAACGGCATCGGTGAACGCTGCGGTAATGCTGATCTTGTCACGATTGCCGCCGTGCTCGGCATCAAACGAAAAGACGAGTTTACCGTCCTGCGGCCCGATTCGCTGTCGCAATTGACCGAATTGTCGCGTTACGTTTATGAAATGATTAACTGGCAGATTCCCGGCAACAGCCCGTTTGTCGGAAAAAGCGCGTTTGCCCACAAAGGCGGAATGCACGTCAGCGGCATCGCAAGGAACAGTGCGGCCTATGAACACATCGATCCAGAAATGGTGGGGAATCAACGCCGCGTGCTGGTCAGCGAACTTTCAGGACGCTCGAACATTGTGGCAAGGACAAAAAGTCTGAAACTCGATTTGGACGACGACACCATCGGCAAAATTCTGAGCGAAGTCGTCCAAAAAGAGAACAAAGGCTATCAATACGAAGTGGCCGACGGCTCTTTCGACTTGATCGTTCGCCGCTGTATGGGCACTTATAAGGAACATTTTAAGCGGCTCAGTTATCACGTTTACGTAGGTTCAAGCGAAAACGGCACGCTGGAAACGGTTGCGACCGTGAAACTTCGGATCGGTGATGAAATCCGCCGTGAAGTGGCCGAGGGCGACGGCCCGGTGAACGCACTCGATGCGGCCATGCGAAAGGCACTCGTGCCGTTTTATCCGTCGCTGGCCAAGATGTGGCTCGTCGATTTCAAGGTTCGTGTGGTCAATTCCGAAGCCGCTACCGGGGCTGCCGTGCGTGTCGTGGTCGAAAGCGACGATGGCGAAAGCAGTTGGGGCACCATCGGAGCCAGCGAAAACGTCATCGAAGCCAGTTGGATCGCACTGGTGGACAGCATCGAATACAAGCTGAACAAGTGAATTGGGGAAACAATTCTACTCGCAGCACAGTTCGATTTCTTCGACGCAATATCGCATCAAATCGAGCAGGCCGTGCAAATGAGCCAATTCGTCAACGGCAACGGAGGGTCGCCACTCGTCAGGCCTCAGCTCCTGCCTCATCGTAGCGATCATGGCGGTTTTGACGAATTTGTCGAGCTGGTCGACGTGCGAACGAAGTTCTTCAAGCGAAAATGGCAGCGGTTTTGGTGGCATGGCAGTCTGTGGAGAATAAGATGAGATTGCCGACTCGAACAGTGCAATCAAAAAGGTGCAAAAGCCTCAAAGAAGCGGAGAGCCGGCCCGAATACTCATCGCCATCCAAACCCTCTGCAAAGGGGCACCAAGAAGTCGAAGGCATCGAACCGGTCCCCATGTAGGCGCAAAAAGAGCGCATACCGGCAAACCGGAATCGATACCATTCACTTGGTTGCAAATTCAGCAACCGCCCAATATTTGCAGATATTTTGAATGGAAATGGTAGAAGGCATACCGCCTCCAACGCCGGTCGCCCGACGCATCGTGAGAAAGATTGTAGCAGAGAGTGACCGCGATGTCAAATTTCCAGAAAAAATAACGATTTGCACAAAAAAAGTAAATTGGGCGGCTTTTTGCAAAACAGCTCATATTTTTTACTCTTTCCGCCGATGAAGAGGACGGGTGTCCGTTTGTAGCGACCAACGGGAGCGGCACTACAGTACACGAATTTTTGATTTGCACTAAATACTTCAGTGCATTGAGGTTTCCTTATGAGCAATCGGTCAGGCAATTCACCGTTACCCTATTCTGTCGCCAAACTGCCCGTCGCCGTGGCCATCGTGCTTGAAGACGCACGGCTTGCGGAGGCACTGTGCGCAGACGGCATGTTGCTGGAAACAGTCGAAAGTGCCGCCCGAATCTCCGATCACATTTTTCTAGCCGCCGCCGAGGGAATTTCACTGCCGCACTTGGAGGGCGTAGTTGCGGTGAACACGACAATCGAGGACGACGAAGCCGGTCTCTTGAATGCCGTGATCGAAAAAATCGAATCGGAAACGAAACTCGATTGGCTGCTCCGTTTGAATCCGGGAGAGCGATTTGACACCGCCACGTTTGACGACTTGGCCCGATTTCTGGCAGAGGGAGCGGACCGCAACTCGATTTATATGATGGTGTTGCACCGAATCATTCGCCCCGACGGGAGGCGGCATGATTTGGATGAAGAAACTATCGATGCCCGATTGATGCCGTTGAGAAAAGGCATTCGCTTTGAAGGACGATTGCAGGCATCGCCGCTCCCGATGGCCGAAAAGCTGATGATTGAATTGAGTGCGTCGCCGGGACGACTGCTGTGTCCGCCGCGACGCCGTTATCCCAAAATCGAAAAACTGCGGGGTGAGCGAACGTTACGGATTCTGAACGAACTGGACGCGCAAGGCGAGGCGATGGGCGAAGAACGGCTCGCTCTGCGCGGCGAGGCGCATTCCGCCATTGGCGAATTTGGGGCGGCCAGAAGCTGCTTCTTGAAACTGATCAGCGAAACCAAACGCACCGATTTACGCCTATCGGCCTATTACGACCTTTGGGAAACATTTACTTTTTCGCCCATCAACCCTGATGAGATGACCAAAATTTTGCTGGCAGGCTTGGACCATTTTCCTGTCGATCAGCAGCTTTTGACCTTCATGGGCGCGCATCTTCAGCGTACCGGGAAGCTGGATATTGCCGCTCGAACCTTTGAAACGGCCGTGCGATACGGCCAAATTTCGCTGGATGTCTGGCATCGTTTGCATATTCGTGAAATTGCCGTCACCAGCTTGGCCATCGTGCAACGGCTTCGTGGCCGAGTCCGTGAAGCGATCAAGATTTTGGAAACGCACCGGGAGAATTTTACAGACCGCTCGGAATACGACCGAAATTTGCTTGACCTGTACATTTCGGAAAAAATGGAAGGCAAAGCAAAGGAGTTTGCGGCCACGATTTGGGGCGACCAACAGCTCGACCAGATGCGCGATGTCATCGCGGGCGCATGTTTGGCCGCCTCAGGCCAGTGGACGGAAGCGGTGCTGCCGCTGCAAAAAGCGTTTGCCGCAGGTTGCCGCGACCTGCTCTGCCTACGCTGGTATGCGCTTGCACTCCTGGCGTTAATTCGTTTCACCGAGGCCCAACAGATTTTGAGGCTGTGGAGCGACGCCGACCCGGATAACACCGAGGCACAGTCCTACTTGCTGGCGGCGAAGCATCCGGAATCGTTTGGCAAGATTGTGAAGTCGATTCAGGATGCACGGCTCCAGTCACTGGGCATTGCTGGCGCGGAGTTGTTCAAAAAGGGAGCCGCGCCAAGCAAAACGAAAAAAGTGCCCGCCATCGAGGACGCGGTACGCGACATGGTTTCGTCATCAGGCTCGCCGGGCAGCAAAATTCGCTGCTTCCGGCCCACAAAAGTTTCAGACAACTCCTAAATGCGTTGGTCAGTAGACTGACGGCGTACCAGCCAGAGCCACCCCTCGCAGCCGGACCCGAAGCCCGTCACGCCGCCGTTGCGATCATAAATAATTCCGTTCAAAATCTCGTTGGCCGCGTTGTGCGACCTGTGATCTGTTATCTTTCAATTTTTTCCTAATACTGTAGGAAGAAGACAAGTATCGACAGGATGAAACCTCCGAGCATAGGCAAAACAATACACTGGATATAAGTGTTATTCGATTGGCATGAAGAAGTACGTAGATGTTTCGTCAACCAGCAAATATACAAGCATAGAATCAGCGAAAGCATACCTCTCCCAAATATTTGGTGTAAATCCAAATAAACCACTGCAAAGGAAAGCAGGAACACCAATGCTGAATATACTTTTAACATCCCGCCTCGCACCCCACCAGAACCGATCCTTGACGACGCCCTCTTTATCCAAAATCATTTCGCCGCAATGACTTGCATTTCTCAAACCGAACCGACGTCCTCGCCCGCCTGTTCTGCTCGCAACTTGTGAAATGGCGGGAGGTTAGGATAAATCTTCTGCCGCCGCGCAATCGGAGGGCGGGAATAAAGTACGAAAACAAAGCCGCCAAAATGTGCCAACGCGATAAAATGTATCGATAACATTCGACAATAAATCCGTATCAATATATCATGCGCATCAAAAAAGGCAACCCCGAAAAGGAGCCGCCCTTTTGTGAACGATTACTTGTTGCTCTCGCTCGGTTTTGTTTCGGGTTCGGTGTTTCGACCTGCGTTTTCGGCAGGGTGAACAGACTCTGAACAGGGACAGAAGCGGTCAACGCTTAGACACAGGCACTTGACGAAAATCATCTGGAGAACCACCGTATCCAAGCCCAAAAATAAAAAAGTCTATTCTTTCAAGTGGGAAAAAGAATCTTAACAGACAAATGTCGAGTGTTTTTAATGTGGGTGAACTTGCAATAATTTCAGCATAGACTGGGATATAATTGTACCCCAGAGCGTTTTGTGGCGAATTGAAGACGTACCACGAAATGCGCGATAACACAATATGGGTAAGTACATACAGGATAATCACCAAAATGAGTTGTTTTACAATCTTGCGGCATTTTTTACATCGACCTTGAGATATTTATTTTGTTTTTGCATTGCTCAGAGATAAGCCGGTTACATAGCGGAAACTGTCCAGTATCAAATCACAGTAAACCGAGTGCTTTGCAGATGGTTTTACAACCATTTGTAGAAAACACCACGCCCACAACACTATTATCCGTATATCTTCCTGAAGGATGCCCCCTCCCCAACGAACGCTTTCCCAAATTTCGTGCGCTATGACTGTAGCTGTCCCCATTACCATCGTTGTAGGTACAGACGCGGCAAAGACGCCAATTTTAGCGGGGTCCATGTTGGTTTTGTATCCACTACCTGACCCCATAGTACCTGTAGACGAATCTTTTGAGTAAATCCTCAAAACATTTTGAGTAGTGGACTTTACGAGTCCAAGATTCCACCAACCAGGGTCAGCGGTTACAGCGATAAAAGATACCGTCAGTGTATCCCCTAGACACTTGTGTCTATTGAAACATTCTTGATAGATGCGATTAATTTCCGGTCGCATCGATGCTGGAGTTGGTGTAAGGTGATGTGTGAAAGTATGAAATATCCTCAAATAGTAGGACTTCAGCCCATCAAAATCCACCTTCCCAACCGCCCCATTCCCGACATACCTGTACAGATTCGCATCTCCCGCTCTGAAGCCGATGGGGTCTTCGCTGATCCACCTGCCGACCTTCGGGTCGTACCACCGGTTGATGTTCCACTGCAAGCCAGTTTCCGTATCAAAAAACTTGCCCGTGTAACAAAATCGCGGCAGCGTTCACGTACACAAATCCGACTCGCCGAAGGCACTGTATTTCAAGCTCGAAACCGCCTTGCCGTCGCGGCCAACCACTTTCCGTACACCGCCAAGATGATCGCACAAAACAAAGCCGTCATTTTCGCACAACAACTCATCCTGCCGCGATCCCCAAAAATAGCGGTCCGCCACCTTCCCGTTTTTGAGCGACAGCACCACCTGCCAGCCATCGTGCAAAAATATCTCCTCATTCCGCCGCGTCAAGCGATTGCGATAATCGTAACCGTACTCGACCTTCTTTCCGTTACAGACAGCCTTCACAAGCCGATTGCGATGATCCCAAAAATACTCCGTGCGGCTTTTCCCGGAAATTTTCGCAACGCGATTGCCCTCGCCGTCATAAGTATAACGAAATTCCCCGTCGCCTGTCAAGAGATTGTTCGCCGAAACCGCGAAATTTTTCCGATTGCCGTTGGCATCATATTCGTAACGCTCTGCCGGCAGCTCGCCATCTTTGTAAGTCGCGGATACTACTTGACTTGCGTTATCGTAGCCATGCTCGGCCGACACGCCGGCCAAGCCAATTTCCACAATCCGCGAGGCCGCATCCCAGGAAATTTCGTACTTGTCCAGAACTTCCTGAGCCGGATTGACGTAACAAATCCCCTCAAGCCGACCCAAACTATTTCATTTTCTCCCACGAATCCCGTAACGAGGCCGTGCGGTTGAACACGGGTCTTTCAGAACTATTGACCGGCTCGCCGTCTTCGACGGGAGCGGAATCCGCACAAAAATAGCCGATGCGCTCAAACTGAAATGCCCGGCCCGGCAAGGCGTCACACAAACTCGGCTCAATCTTCGCCGTCACGATTTTCAGTGAATTTTTGTTCAAATGCTTCTTATAATCCGCAGGGGCTTGCGGATCGTCGGGGTTTTCGCGGTCAAAAAGTCTGTCATAGAGCCGAATTTCCGCATCCTGCGCACGTTCCACGCTGACCCAGTGAATCGTGCCCTGCACTTTTCGGCCATCGGGCGAGCTGCCGCCGCGTGTTTCGGGATCATACGTGCAGCGAACCGTCGTCACGTTACCTGCCGCGTCTTTTTCGCAGCCGGTGCAGGTGACGTAATAAGCGTAACGCAAGCGAACTTCTCTGCCCGGCGTGAGACGGAAGTATTTTTTCGGGGCGTCTTCCATGAAATCGTCGCGTTCGATGAAAAGTTCTTTTGTGAACGGAATTTGCCTCGTGCCGTCTGCCTCATTTTCAGGATTATTCACCGCTTCGAGCATTTCTGTTTGGCCTGCGGGATAATTCTCGATGACGAGTTTAATCGGATTCAGCACGGCCAGACGCCGCTGGGCATTTTTGTTCAAATCTTCCCGTACCGCATTTTCCAGCTTGACGACGTCGATCATGCTGCTCATTTTCGCCACGCCGATTTCGCGGCAGAAAGCCCTGATCGATTCCGCCGTGTAGCCACGACGCCGCAGCCCGCGGATCGTCGGCATACGCGGGTCATCCCAGCCGGAAACGAGATGACTCTTGACCAGTTCCAACAGTTTCCGTTTGCTCATCACGGTGTACGTTAAATTGAGCCGGGCAAATTCGTACTGCTGCGGCCTGTACGCACCGGGAGCACTAAACTCGTCGATTTGGTCCAGAAACCAATTGTAAAGCGGCCTGTGGTGCTCAAACTCCAGCGTACACACGGAATGCGTGATGCGTTCGATGGCGTCTTCGAGACCATGCGCCCAGTCGTACATGGGATAAATGCACCACGCGTCGCCGGTGCGGTGGTGAGCCGCCTTGACGATTCTGTACATGACGGGGTCGCGCATGTTGAAGTTGGGCGAGGCCAGATCGATTTTCGCACGCAATGTCCGCTCGCCCTCGCCGAACTCGCCGGACCGCATTTTGCGAAACAGTTCCAAATTTTTTTCGGGCGAAAATTCTCTTCCCGCACTGGGCGTCATCGGCTCCGACGGCGTGCCGCGGTTGGCCCGCATCTCATCAAGCGTTTGATCACACACGTATGCTTTACCCTTCAAAATCAATTCTTCGGCCCAGTCGTACATCTGCCCAAAGTAATCGGATGCGTAACGAATTTTTCCGTCAAGCGAATCGCCGGTAAGCCAGCACACGTCATCGACAATGGAATCGACGTACTCGGTTTCCTCTTTGGTCGGATTCGTGTCATCAAAACGCAGCACAAAGTCGCCGCCGTATTTTTTGGCCAGCCCATAGTTGAGGCAGATGGCCTTGGCATGACCGATGTGGAGATAGCCGTTCGGCTCCGGCGGAAACCGCGTGGCAATGCGCCCGCCGTTCTTGCCAACTTTGATGTCGTCTTCGAGGATTTGTTCGATAAAGTTGAGGTGGTCGGTGGTCATTTGACGCTTATGTTAGGAAGTGCAGATTTTTCGTAATTTGTCAAACAGTTTTTTGGCCCACGGGCTGGCGTTTTCTACTTTTTTGGGATCAATTTGCCCGATCAAATCAAAGGAGTGCGTACCCTTGTCGTAGGTTTTTTTCGTCTTGCAAGGTTTCGTCGCTTGTTTCAGTGCCGTATAAACTTGTTGTTTGGGAATAGAGTCAACGACATTGTTCGGAGGCGGAAGTTTTTCTTCGTTAAATACGGGGCCGAAAAACTGCTTTAAGTTTTCTCGGTCGGCCAGAAACCAACTTTCCATACAGCAGACCATCAGGTGAGCATCGTCGTCCGCACAGTTATCCGGTTTCTTCCAGTGCTTATCGCCGTCACGGTTTTTGAAATGCTCCCAAGCGGAAGAACAATTTTCCGCGACTAAATCTTCGCTGTCGACGAGTAGCACGCAGCATTTTCCCTCATGAACACCGGTACAAAACTTGTCATAAGTTCCCTCGCGGCCTCCACCGGCATGGACAGCAGGTGACGAAGTCAAACCAAGCTGTCTGAAAAAACGGGCGAACCCGGCACGCAACTTCTTTTTCAGGTCAGCACCATCACCTCCTCCCTCGACGAATAGATGAACTGTGTTTTTCCATTTTTTCACCATCGGTTACCTCCTATATCTCCTGAAACCCAGAGGTCGCCGAGCCGATACTTTTCAAGCCACGGGGCCATTTCCTCTGGATCAAGCCGCCGCAATTCCGTGGAGCCATCAATTTTTTCGCAGATGACAATGCTTTCCGGCATGTCGGTAAAATCATCGACCAGTGAAACGGAATGCGTTGTGGCGATAATTTGTGTCCGCTCCGAAGCGTAGCGAATCGCCTTGGCGACGACTTGGATCAAGTCGGGATGCAGGCCCATCTCCGGCTCTTCGAGGCAAATCAGTTTCGGCGGTTCGGGGTCGCACAAGATGGCCAGCAAGGCAAGGTAGCGGAGCGTGCCATCGGAAATTCGCGCGGCGGGGACTTTGAGACCGCCTTTTTCTTGTGCGGAAAAGAAAAGATAGTCATTGAACTCTTCAATGATAATATCTTCGATGTCTTCATACAGCTCTCGGAGAAATTCCAAGAACCTGTCGTTGCTCTGTTCGTTTTCCGTGATTCGCATGAGAACGTGAGCAAGGTTTCGGCCATCGGTTCGTAGCCGATTGTTCCCCAGTGCAATAGGCTGTGGCCCAGATCGAATTGGCGCAGTCGGGCCGTATTGCCAATCGCGGAAGAAAAAGATGAGCTTAGCGTCCCACCAAGCAAGAGCTTTGCGAGTCTCATTATCGGATCGTGCAGTGGGCCGATCTGCCTCTGACCAATCGTATGACAAAGTAATCGTCCAGTCGTCGTTAGAGAGGTGGACCTCCGCCCTTTGGTTTGTATCATGATTCCAAAACAGCGATCTATCGTTCACACTTCTTGCGTACCCCATTGAGACGCAGCATTCCGAAATCGTCGCCAGCAGATTCGACTTGCCCGATCCGTTTGGGCCGATGACGATGTTGATCGGCTTCAGTTCCAACTCAGGGCTGTCGGGACCAAAGGACAACAGGTTTTGAATGCGGATGCTTTTGAAAAAATTTGACATGGTTACTCATTCTCCGTTCTAATCTCTTCGAGATCGCGGTAAATGCTTGCGGGGTCAACATTTTCCATCGCGGCCACGTCCTGAATGACATGGTCGCGGATTATCCTCAAGGCCGCAAGATCGTCACGGTGGCCATCCACTTGTTCGCGGATGCGTTCAAAAAGCAATTCGCAAATGTCATACTGTACGTCGAAAAGTTCGTCATTCAGTGGGGAATTTTGCATGGCAGGCTCCAAAATAGGGGGAATAGGGATTGCACACAAGCCACGGCGGAGTTTCTTTCAAAACGCGAACACAGCAGAACTGAAAAAAGGGACGCCATGTGCCCCATGCGAAAATTCCCTCCACACCACATGGAGCAGTACGGCTTGCGCACATACCAATACGGACAATTTCGCCCGAAAACGAAATGTCGCACGGAACTTCGCAAGCCACCTCCATGACGCCCCCACTTTGTAGGGGGAATGCATGATTGAGGTGACAAATCTTCTTCTTCCAAACCGGTAAACCGGGTGGTGTATGGAAGAAATAGGGGCAAATACTTGCGAAAACAAATTATAAACCGGCACGGTATTTGGAAACACAGAACCGGGACGAGTCAAGGTCAGATCATAAAATGAGTCATAGAAAATAGGCTGTAAATAGGCTTACATTTCCCTCCTGCGAAGGGAGGGAACGACGGTTTCTTGCGACGGCCCTCGAACCAGATTTCACCGGTCTGGACATCGGTGAGATTCCGCTGGGGGCTGTTGGCAATTTCTGGAATCAGAGGCGGATACTTGCCTCCTTTCGCTACACGATCAATTTTTTCCCCGTCAGCGTTGCAAACGCTTCGACATACTTTTCGCGGGTTTTTGCAACGATGTCATCGGGCAATTCCGGCGGCGGACTGTTTTTGTCCCAGCCGCTCTGCGTGAGCCAGTCTCGCACAAATTGCTTGTCAAACGACGGCTGGCTTTTTCCCGGCACATAAAGATCTGCAGGCCAGAAGCGTGAGCTGTCCGGCGTCAACACTTCATCGATCAAAATGATTTTATCATCAAACAGGCCAAATTCAAATTTCGTGTCGGCAATGATAATGCCCTTGGTCAATGCGTACTCGCAGCCACTTTGGAAAATAGCCAGCGACTTGTCGCGCAATTCGTCCGCCACGGCCTGGCCTGTGATTTCAACCATGCGTTCAAACGAAATATTTTCGTCGTGGCCTGTTTCCGCTTTGGTGGACGGCGTGAAAATCGGCTCCGGCAGCTTGTCGCTTTCTCGGAGGCCCGACGGCAGTTTGAGGCCGCAGACCGTGCCGGATTTTTTGTACTCCGCCCAGCCGGAACCGCTCAGATAGCCGCGTACCACGCATTCAATCGGCACGACTTGGCACTTTTTCCCCAGCGTCGACCGACCTGCGAACATTTTTTTGTCCGTGCCCGGCGGAAGCGGCATCTCTTCCACATCGGTCGTGATAACGTGGTTGGGCACGCCCAGTCGCTCGAACCAAAACGCGGCGGTCTGGTTCAGCACTCTGCCCTTGTCGGGAATGCCGGTGGGCAAAATCCAGTCGAAAGCACTGATCCGATCCGTGCTGACCAAAAGCAGTGAATCGCCAAAAGTAACGGTGTCGTTAAAAAAATACACATCACGGACTTTGCCCCGCTTGGGGGTCATGCCGGGAATCGTCGTTTCAAGAATGGGCATGGAAAATAATTGGGAACGGAGAATGACAACGCTTGCGTTTTAGCCGGCGCGGTAGCGAGTGTCCGTGTGCGCAAAAATCGACACGCCGCCGCCTTCATCGGTCGAAAGCAGTCTATCATCTTTCGGGCCAACTTCAAGAACTGGCGTAACGAGCCACATTCCGTAAATGCGGACTCGCGGTCGCGGACATACTTGATTTTCCCGCTCGAATCTGCAAAAATAGCCGCCTGAAGCAAGTTTCCTTACAACCCTACACCTAACATTAACACATTTTATGGAACAATTGACGCTTTTTTCGCAAACCGGCGGCGTGTTGACCGGCAACAGTGCGACCGGAAATACGTGGATTGATGTCGCCGTTTTTTTTGCTTTTCTCATTGCCGTCGTGGCCATCGGTATCGGAATGAGCCGCCGGAAAAAGGGCGACGCCGAAAGCAGCGAATCGTATTTTCTCGCCGGTCGTGGATTGGCTTGGTGGCTTATCGGCTTTTCGCTCATCGCCGCCAACATTTCGACCGAGCAGTTCGTCGGCATGTCCGGTTCCGCCGCCAATTACGTCGGGCTGGCCATTGCCTCCTACGAGTGGATGGCGGCTGTCACGCTGATTATTGTCGGCTTTTTGTTCCTGCCTCAATTTCTCAAGGCGGGAATTTACACGATCCCGGAGTTTTTGGAAAAACGCTACAACAAATTTTCCCGGACCGTCATGTCAATCATTATGATGACGACATTCGTCACCGTAAACACCACGGCCGTCATTTATTCCGGGGCCAAGGTGTATTCGACGCTTTTCGCCGGGCAGGAATTTCAGGGCGTCCCGTTGGACATTTACACGTTTTCCTGGCTTATCGGGATTTTGGCGGCTACCTACGTTTTCTTCGGCGGCCTCAAAGCCTGCGCTTGGGCCGACTTGCTCCAAGGCTCGGCCTTGATTCTCGGCGGAGCCATCGTGCTCTGGTTCGCCATGCAGGCCCTAGGTGAAGCCGACTTGGCTCAGATCGAGAATGCCCGGCAGGCGACCGTTATTCAAATGCGATCCGAGGGAATCGCAGGTTCCGAGAATATCCCTGCCGCCGACGAGATTGCCAAGGAAAATATTTGGGGCCGGTTTACCGCGCTCAATTCGTTCAAGCTCCGTATGAATCTGCCGTGGAAGGATGGCATCCTTCCGATCACGGCCTTGATGCTCGGACTTTGGATTCCCAATTTGTACTACTGGGGGCTGAATCAATACATCATGCAGCGAACGCTCGGCTCGAAATCGCTGGCCGAGGGGCAGAAGGGGATCGTGTTCGCCGCCTTCATGAAGCTGTTGATTCCGTTTATCGTCGTTTTTCCGGGCATGATCGCTTTCAATCTTTTTAGCGGCGACATGGCAGGGCAGAGTGATCCGTATCGGGATTTCGTAGCCCGGAAAGCGGAAATCAATAAAAATAACGACCCCATTTTGGCCGATTTCGAGGCCGAAAAAGCCAAAGCGGATTCGACCCTCGTTTTCCAACAAAAATTCGGCTTTTTGGAGGTCAATCCCGGAAAATCGCGGGAAATTATCGAACACAATGCTCGCGTGGCCGGTTTTGAACTCAAGGAAGGCACGCCGAAGCAGCAGTACGAGCAGGTTATGGCCGCCGTACAGCAGCAGAACAAGAACCCCGAAACGGCTCGGCTTTCGTTGGCCAAGCCGCTTATGGGCTACGATTACGATGCCGCGTTTCCGCTGTTGATGAGCAAACTTCAAGTGCCGCACGGCCTGCGAGGCTTTATGTTAGCAGCCGTCCTCGGAGCGGTCATCAGTTCGTTGGCCTCCATGCTTAACGCGGCTTCGACGATCTTTTCGATGGACCTGTACAAGGAGTATCTTCACCGCGGCGCGACGGACAAGGCATTGGTCGGCGTTGGGCGGATTTGCGTCATCGTTTTCACTTTGGCGGCCTGCGTGATCGCCCCGTTTTTGGCCCACCCGGCCTTGGGCGGCGTGTTTAATTTCATTCAGGAATTTCAGGGCTTCATTTCGCCGGGAATTTTGGCCGTGTTCCTCTTCGGCTTTGTCTCTAAACGAGCACCGGCGGCTTGCGGCCCGACCGCATTGCTCATGTCGCCTGCCGTATACGCCCTGTTGAAATGGGTGTTGCTGCCCGACATGGCTTTCCTAGACCGGATGGCCATCACTTTTGGTTCCGTACTGGTCGTGTTGACGCTGCTCCGTCTTGCCATGCCACGAAAGGAACCGTATGCCAACACTTCGGAAACGAAGCTCGAAATGGTCACGTCGAAAACAGCCTTGGTCGGCGGCATTCTCGTGCTGATCCTGACGGCCATCCTGTATGCCTATTTCTGGGATTATTCGACGCCGATGTTCCCGTAGCGGTGGGGATCGCGGTTTTTTTGAGAATTTTTTTGCCCCCCCTTGGTGATTCTCCGAGGCGGGGTATACTCCCACTCACAGTTGAGGCGTGTAACCTATGATGACACAGGGGTGGTTCCAATAAGCACTTAGGTTGACATGCCGTTTTGGTGAAGGCCCAGACGGAAAGTTTTTTGGAAAGTAAATAATTCCAAAAACAGCCCGTTGACAAAGCTGAAGCCTGATGTAGACTTTGAGACTCGCCTAGAGGAGGGGCTGGAAAGCTTTGAGCCGGGCGTGGGTGGTCTTTGACAATAAGGTGATGCAAGAGTGGCATCTGCACTATAAAGTGCGATTTCACTGTGCTGCCCGGCCTTTGTTGTGGGGCGGCGAGGTGAAGCCGATTTATAGAGCGCTTAGTAAGGTAGATATATGTTCGTTACTGCTTGTTGGTTTTGGCCAAACAAGCACTAGCCACGAAGAAATGATCTTCCTTGAATTGCGGTGTTGACTGGGTGGGCGTGGTTTTGTTTTGTGCTATCCATTGTCTGCTATCTGCTTTTTAAGGAGTATTGGATATTTGTGATCAAGCTAGAAAGGGCGCATGGGGGATGTCTTGGTATCAGAAGATTTTGAAGGGCGTTGAAGGCTGCGATATGCCAGGGGGAACTGTCAAACAAGTATTGATCCCTGGATTCCCGAACTGGTGCATGCTGAATTCATAGGTGTGCATCATTAACGCAGGGAACTGAAACATCTAAGTACCTGTAGGAAAAGAAAGAAAAATCGATTCCGTAAGTAGCGGCGAGCGAAAGCGGAAGAGCCCAAACCGAAAGGATTTTCCTTTCGGGGTTGTAGGACCTCTCACACGGAGTTATAAAGTTACCGAATAGTAGAAGATGGTTGTGAAAGCCACACCACAGAGGGTGATAGTCCCGTAAACGAAATTTGTGTAGCCTCCGAGGGGTATCCTGAGTAGGTCGAGTCACGTGGAACCTTGACTGAATCGACGGAGACCATTCCGTAAGGCTAAATACTCTCTGATAACCGATAGTGAACCAGTAGAGCGATCGAAAGATGAAAAGAACCCTCACAAAGGGAGTTAAATAGAATCTGAAACCATGTGCCTACAAGCGGTCGGAGCCCGATTTAACGGGTGACGGCGTGCCTTTTGCATAATGATCCGGCGAGTTAGCGTAAACAGCCCGGTTAAGGTCTTGCGGACCGAAGCCATAGGGAAACCGAGTCTGAACAGGGCGTATTGTTGTTTGTGCTAGACGCGAACCCCAGTGATCTACCCATGAGCAGGTTGAAGCGCGGGTTAAACAGGACCGAACCCACTTGGGTTGAAAACCGAGGGGATGACTTGTGGGGAGGAGTGAAAGTCTAATCAAACTGGGAGATAGCTCGTTCTCTTCGAAATAGCTTTAGGGCTAGCCTTGAGCAACTATTTGACGGGGGTAGAGATACTGAATTGGATACTGGCCCTTCCCGGGGTACGGTTCCTAACCAAACTCCGAATACCGTTAAAACTATCTCAGGAGTCAGTCCGCGAGGGATAAGCTTCGCGGACGAGAGGGAAACAACCCAGATCGCCAGCTAAGGTCCCTAAATAGGTCTCAGTCACTAAGGAAGTTTGAATGCCGAGACAGCCAGGATGTTGGCTTAGAAGCAGCCATCATTTAAAAAGTGCGTAACAGCTTACTGGTCGAGCATTTGAGCGCCGATAATGAACGGGAGTAAGGCCTATACCGAAGCTGCGGATTCGCAGTAATGTGAGTGGTAGAAGAGCGCTGTATGGGAGATACAAGCCGTACCGAAAGGAGCGGTGGTGGCCCATACAGGTGATTATGTCGGAATGAGTAACGATAAAACAGGTGAGAATCCTGTTCGCCGAAAGCCTAAGGTTTCCTGGGGAAGGTAATTCCGCCCAGGGTTAGCCGGTACCTTAGTCGAGGCCGAAAGGCGTAGACGAT
>QMCD01002736.1_pt1 | contig 15316 bp, 12 predicted proteins | sample 1821841 | NCBI WGS metagenome assembly QMCD01 (sample SAMN01991225, study PRJNA193472) | Termite gut metagenome, whole genome shotgun sequencing project. | isolation source: worker | host: Macrotermes natalensis | reverse complement strand
GCACAACGACAGGTTCGGGACAAACCAATAGGAATCGCAAGTTCATTCAAAATCAGATATGACGCAGCAAAGCAGTTTCAGGAAACCCAAAATGGTATGCGTCGATGATCCGAGTGCAAATAACTTATTAATCGCAATCCCTCTTCGATATCATACTCCAAATTAACATATTTAATTGCGCCGGTAGGCGAAAGCATCTATGTGATTCTCGACGGGGGATACTGGATGATTTTGAGCAAAAAGTTAGATCAGTTTTTGTGGATTATATGGGTGACAAAGCAAAACAACTGGAGCACACGGAGAGATTGATAAGAGAATTTATCGCTGACTCAAACAACTTAAAGAAAGAGTATATAGCCTTTAGAAGATATGCAATAAAGAACCACTGGCTGAATGACATAGCGAAAGCAATGTAAAATTAACGACCGGAAGTTTTTTATCATGTGCGGGTTGCCGAACAACAACACTCCATAGTTGTTGGCATCAAAATAATTCATACATTTGCACTATCGTAATCACCATTACGGTAATGACGGTTGCGATAAATGACAAAGCGACACGAGATATGAAATTTTACGACAGGACATCCGAGATAGCCGCTTTGCAGCAGATTGAGCAGGCATCGACGGAAACGGCACAGATGACGATGATGATTGGGTGCAGGCGCGTGGGTAAGACCACGTTGTTGAAAAATGCGTTCAAGGCTACGCCTGTGCTCTATTTCTTCGTGGCGAAGAAAAACGAGGTGTTGCTTTGCGAGGAGTTTTCGCAGGAGATTAGCAATAAACTGAACATACCCATCGGCAGACATGACAGTTTTGCCGTGTTGTTTAGCGCGATTATGCAGTTGTCGGTGCGGACTAACTTCACGCTCATCATAGATGAGTTTCAGGAGTTTCGGAACGTAAACTCGTCCGTGTTCAGCGATATGCAGAACATCTGGGATTCCACAAAAGGCAAGAGCAAAATAAATCTCGTGCTTTGCGGCTCGATCTACTCAATGATGAAACGCATCTTCGAGAACTCGAAAGAGCCTCTATTCGGCAGGGCGACATCAAGAATGATCGTCCATCCTTTCGGAACAGACACGATCAAGGAAATCTTATCGGATCACTACCCCAAATATTCCAACGAGGACTTGCTGGCTTTCTATATGGTGACCGGCGGGGTTGCCAAATACATCGAGCTTCTTGTGGGCAAAAAGGCGTTCACCAAGAAGGCCATTTTGGACGCTATATTCCATGAGGGATCGTCTTTTCTGGATGAGGGCCGGGATGTGTTGATCGACGAGTTTGGCAAAGATTACGGCAATTATTTCTCCATTCTGTCGCTGATCGCATCGTCGAAAACCGACCGTGGTCAGATCGAGGGCATTCTCAATATGGATGTGGGTGGTTATCTCGAACGGCTCGAAAAGGAATACAACATCATCAAGCGCAACCGTCCTTTCGGGGCTAAAGAGGGCAGCCGCTCTATCAAGTACAAAATCGAGGACAACTTCCTGAACTTCTGGTTCCGGTTCATATACAAATATCGTAGCGCTGTCGAGATCGGTAACCTCGGTTACATTCGGGACATTGTGGAGCGGGATTATGAAACGTACAGCGGGATCATTCTCGAAAAGTATTTCCGCACCGTGATGATCGAATCGCGGCAATTCTCCGACATTCAAGGTTACTGGAACTCCAAAGGTGAGAATGAGATAGATATTGTCGCCGTGAACGAGTCTGAAAAGCGGTTGGTATTCTGCGAAGTGAAACGCAATCCCCGACGCATCAATCCTGCCGAGTTGGAGCGGAAGTCGAAAGACATTGTTTCGGCATACCCCAAATTCTCGGTCGAGTACAAGGGGTTGTCACTGGAAGACATGTAGCTTTAGAGGAGTAATCACTTAGGCATAGTTATAAGGAGGCAGTGTAATGACGCACAGTCTCTCCTTTTTTCATGGTACATGATATCTACCCTGTACATTTTCGTAAATAAAAAATAGTTGCTAAGCATTCACTTATATTGCGGATATTAAGTTCACTAAAATAATTCAAAGAACGAAGTTAACCCGCCATCACTCGGCGGGTTAACTTATGCAGGATAATTGATTGCCTTAGTTACAGAGTATCTGTACCAATTGTAGCCTACACCCACCGAACGACATCGGGCGATGAGATCACTCCTCCAAATGTTCCCACTTCCAATCACGGACTTTACGAAAATCGACAGGCCCAAACGCTGCAAGCCACTGAATATCGGTATTGTCGGAGGTGATGCTATATTTTTCATATTGTTTCAATTTTTGTGCGATCCGATAGAACTCCTGATCGGTGATAAGCTGCCTGATCTGGCTGCACACTTCTTCATTGCTGAAACAAAACGCCACTTCGAGTACATCACCATCCAGGTTGAAAATCGAAATTACATACAGTTGTCTCCCCGATCTGACGAGATTCGCGATTTTAGCTATATCTAAAACTTCTCCTATCGAACGGTATATTGGCTCGAAACCGCCGATGTTTTCAAAGCCGAAATCCTGCCATGCCGGATATGGCGTTCCGTCGAGATGCAGTATGGGCGTATTTACTCTGAAATTACTCTCCTCCTGAAGATAAATCGACCCATCAATTTCATCAGTTGTTTTAACCATTCTGACCTCGTTTTGCGCATAAGCATATGAGCAGATCATCAGAAGTAAAATTGTGATTTTTATCGTTTTCATAGTTTATCATGTTTTATTAGTCGTTTCGTATCGTGTCCAACACATCCGTACGGAATTGACCGTAATTTGCCTTAGAAGTATCCCAATCCCAATATCCCTCCTTTAAGATTATGGCATTCACCGCCCTTTGAAAGTTTTCAGGAGTATTGTTGTCTAAAAAGAAGTTTATGTTTTTCCATGCTCCATCGAATGTCTGTTGGGTTCCTAACTGATTAACCATATAATAGTCTATTCGTTAGGTAGCCAGTTCATGTCGCTGGTCGCTATCTAAATTTATGCGCCCAACTGAACATTATATAGTTGAGTTGGCGTCCGACATCGGTAACCGCAAAGTTATCTATATGGGGGCGAGATAGGAAATTCTGCTCAATTTGTCGGAAGACGCTCGGGGGTAGTTGGTTATACGAACTCCTTTTGGAAAAAGAAAAGAATAGTTCGATCACTTTCCCCGTTTGTGGATCAATAATGACAGCTATCGCAACTCTCCGATCTCCTACAATTTGCTTCTGCGCCTGAGTTAATGCGCTGTTCACACGATTTTGTATATCATGATCGCTTTCATTCGTCATGGTATAGGCCGGGGTGTCACCGAGGGCGATTTCCATGGGCAACGCTGTACCATTTGCATAAGTCTGATCGGCATATGTGTAAATACTATTGGGATTATGAATAATCACACCTCCATATTGATCAACATCGCACTTCAAAGAGACGTTATTTCCCAAATTATATATCTTCGTTGTTTGATAATAAGGCATTTGGGTGAACCATGAATCGGGATTGGCGGCGATGAACTCTTCGGCGAGGGCTTTCTTCTGTGCCTTCAGAGTAGAGTCGAGCGCCCATGCGGCCTTCCGTTCTTCTTCCTCGCGGCTGTAGAGCGGGTAGATGTTGGCCTGCGATTGCCTGTCGATATGTTCGGTCGCCGCCGCCCATCCGGCCGCGTCGTCGTTGATTGTCGATCTGGTGATCGTCGCATTCTTGATCGAGTCTGCGCTGGTGAGGATCGTGACGGCCCCGGGTTCGACGAATAATTCTAACGCATCCCTCGCGCTGACCGTCTCGGAAGTCGATCCGGCTTCGTATGCAAGTATGATCACGCCGCTGAAAGGAGTTTCCGACACACCATTGATCTCGAATTTGTTGTCGACTATCTCCGCGGAGTCGACGGCATCCATACCGTTGAACAGATAGGCTTTCACAGGGTTTCCGCCTACGGTAGCCCTGAGCGAGTATGCGTCGGCGGGCATTGTTTCCCTGCATTGGGCCAGCAATGCGAACGATACGCAGACGGCCGTTAAAAATGTTAATTGTTTCATGATTTTGTCCGGTTTAGTATTTGTTATATAGACGGACGGAAACCGGAAAGTAGTGAATCGACGATGAAGAATGTACATTTCGTTTCCTGTATCGATTCCATAGAGTAGAACCTTATGGTACTCGTGACTCTGACCTCGATTTTCAACCAATTGATAATCATCTGGTTGTCTCGCTATTTTGTCGTCTATTAAAAATGGCAACGGTTAAACAACGCTTTCCTTGCCTTTTTGGGCTACTTTCCAGTTACAAATATAGTTGATTTATTGAGATTTACATAGTGGGCTATAATATTTTTCGATACTTATGGTGTGCAGTTCAAATGTCAGCCTCTCTGTTTTTATTATCCTACCTCAATGGAAATGGTTTTAGAATCTTAACTGCCCTTCAGTTGGCTCTAAAAAGGCGTTTGAGGCGGTCAGGAAATTCAGCATTGCGGTTCTGTCCTATCCGTACACCATCGCGCTGAATCGGTGTATTCGTTGCATCGCCCGGATGAAAGGTTCGGGGTCGCCCTGACGGGTGAGTTTGCGCAGAACGAGCATATAATCGTCTCGAAATATGGTCGGAATGATGATCTTCGACTCTCCCGCACGGGACAGTTCGGCGTTCATCATTACCCGGGAAATGCGACCGTTACCATCAAGAAATGGATGCACCTCGCTGGTCATAAACATCATAAAAATCGCTTTGGAAAAGGGCGAGCGCAGGGTGTTGTAGTAATCGAACCCTTTGATCAGCGTACCCCGCACCAGATTAAAATCAACGAAGGTTGTGTTGCCGGCATAGTTATTTCTATCTTTGAACTCGCCGGGCATCTTCGCCGGTCGCGCCGACAGTAACACTCGGTGACGGCGAGCAGGAGCAACAATAATTTTTTCCCCGCAGATTTCCCGAAACCCAATCTAACACCATCTAAAAACGTAGAGCCGATTTGTGTGCAAATTGTGTGCGCAAAAAGAAAAAAGAGCCACGAAATTAATCGTATCGTAACTCTTTGAAAATCAGGAGCGGAAAACGAGATTCGAACTCGCGACCCTCAGCTTGGGAAGCTGATGCTCTACCGACTGAGCTATTTCCGCATGTGCCGTTTTGATGACAAAACGTCGAACGACGGTGCAAATATAGTGAAAGACTCCGGATAAACGATAAAATATCATGAAGAAAATCGAGTTGGTAACCGAATTTATTTGCCGCTGGGCGTAACGTATCATATATAGTAAAGAAAAATCGTTAAATTTGTTGTTCTAACAGAATGGCGGACAGATGGAGTTTTTCAGGGAGATATTTCAATACCAGTTCCTCGCCAATGCGCTTATCGCATCGGTACTTTCGGGTATCGTGTGCGGGCTTGTGGGAACGTATGTGGTATGCCGGCGCCTTGTCTTCCTGAGCGGGGGGATCACCCACTCGTCGTTCGGGGGGATCGGGATCGCTTACTATCTCGGGCTGAACCCCATTGTCGGGGCATTGGCATTCGCGGTGCTCTCGGCCCTCGGAATAGAGTGGGCGGCTGACCGCGGACGGATGCGCGAAGACTCTGCGATCGGAATATTCTGGTCGGTGGGGATGGCGACAGGCATCATATTCATATATATGACGCCCGGCTACGCGCCGAACCTGATGAGTTTCTTGTTCGGCAGCATACTGACCGTGACCACGGCGGATATTATAGCCCTTGCGGCATTGGCGGCGGTGATCGTGGCATTTTTTGCGGTCTGTATGAGGCCGGTATTTTATGTCGCTTTCGACCGCGAGTTCGCACGCAGCCAGGGGGTGCCGGTGAGGTTCATTTCCTATATGATGTCGCTGCTGGTGGCGCTCGCGATCGTTTTTTCCATTCGCAGCGTCGGGATCGTATTGCTGATCTCGCTGCTCACGATCCCGGCCGTGGTGGTCAACGCGCTCACGCACGATTACCGCCGTATAGCGGTGTGGGCGGCCGTGGTGGCGGTGGCAGGAAATCTGGCCGGGCTTTGGTTCAGCTACAAACTCGATATACCGGCCGGTGCGGCCACAATATTTGTGTTCGCAGTTACGCTTATTGTTGTAAAACTGTTACCTTTGTTGCTCACTAAACCACGCAAGCGGATAGCATGAAGACCGTAGACCGACTGATGCTGAGATCATTCCTGGGGCCCATGGCAATGTCCATGGCGATCGTGATGTTCGTGCTGCTGATGAACTTCCTGTGGCTGAATATCGACGACCTGGTCGGTAAGGGACTGCAACTTAGCGTTATTTTCGAGCTTGTCGGTTATATGCTCATCACGCTTATACCGATGGGACTGCCGCTCTCGGCAATGCTCGGGGCGATTATGACAATGGGTAACCTCGGTGAGAATTACGAACTGCTGGCGCTCAAATCGGCCGGTATGTCGCTTATGAAGATACTGCGCCCGCTGATCATCGTGACGGGACTTATTGCCGTGGGAAGTTTCTTCGTCGCCAACAATCTGGTGCCCATGGCATTCCAGAAGAGCAGGGCGATGCTCTATGATATTCGCAACCAGAAGCAGGTGCTGGACTTTAAGGACGGTATATTCTTTACCGATATAGAAGGCATGACCATACGGGTCGGGCGGCAGACGGGGGAGGACAAACTGCTCAGGGATGTGCTGATATACGACAATACCGACAAATCGCGCAGCGGGGCGATGAGTACCATACTTGCCGATTCGGGGTACATAAAACTGTCGGACGACAAGCGCCACCTCGTGGTTACGCTTTACAGCGGAGTGATGTACGAGGTGAACCGCAATACGGCCAGGAACCAATGGTACGAGAACAGTACGCTGTCACGCAACTTCTTTTCGGAACAGTTGATCGTCAATTCGCTCGAAGGATACGCGATGGAGCGCTCCGACGAAGATATTTTCTCCTCGGGCAGGACCAAGAAAATATCCACCCTCCAGAAAGATATAGATTCGCTTCAGGTGATAGTCAACAGGAACGTTACGGCTACATCGCAGCCCCTGTTCGACAACTATATCTTCGAACATGACCTGACGCTGATGATAGACAGCCTGCGCGCCGAAAGCCCGCATGTCAACCCGGTTAACCTGCTCGATTCGCTGCCACTTCTCGATGTGAGGGAAAAACAGAGGATATGGCGCTCGGCATATAATACGGCCCAGAACTCGCGGCGTACCGGCTCATTAGACGAGACGCAACTGAAGGTTTCGCTCGACGACCTCTATGTCCACGAGATAGGGTGGCACGAAAAGGTGTCGCTGCCGGTCTCGATCATGATATTCTTCCTGATTGGGGCGGCCTTCGGCGCGATCATACGCAAAGGGGGGCTGGGGATGCCCGTGGTGGTTTCGGTGATCTTTTTCGTGGTCTACTACATGATCACCACTTCTGGCGGCAAGATGGCGCGCGAGGGTACGCTGACGGCCTTCCAGGGGGTCTGGCTGTCGACGTTCATCCTGCTACCGCTGGCGATGTTCCTGATCTACAAGGCCACCAACGACTCGAACCTGTTCAATGCCGAGTGGTATATTTACAGGTACAGGGATATTAAGAAATTCGTAAAACGCATAATAAACAGAAATGACACAGCAAAGCAGCGTGCTTAACACGATAGACGAGGCTCTGGAAGACCTCCGTCAGGGAAAGGTGATAATCGTCGTGGATGACGAAGATCGGGAGAACGAAGGCGATTTTATAACGGCGGCGGAGACTATCACGCCCGAGATCGTCAATTTTATGCTCCATCACGGGCGCGGGCTTATGTGCGTGCCGCTGAGCGAGGAGCGTTGCCGCGAGCTCGAACTCGAAATGCAGGTGACGGACAACACCTCGCTGTTGGGGACGCCGTTCACGGTGACGGTCGATTATATAGGCGAGTGGGACGGCGAACAGTGTACGACGGGGGTTTCGGCCCACGACCGCACGGCGACTATACGCGCGCTGGTCGATCCGGCCACACGTCCGTCGGACCTCGGGCGTCCGGGGCATATTTTCCCCCTGCGCGCACGCAGTAAGGGGGTGCTTCGCCGTCCGGGGCATACCGAGGCGGTGGTGGACCTTACGCGCCTTGCGGGGCTGCAACCAGGCGGCGCGCTGATCGAGATAATGAACGAGGACGGGACGATGGCGCGCATGCCCGACTTGGTGAAGATCGCGAAGAAATTCGATATGAAGTTGATCTCGATCGCCGACCTGATCGCCTACCGCCTGCGCAACGAGTCGATCGTAGTGCGCGGCGTGACGGTCGATATGCCGACCGAGTTCGGCCACTTCAAAGCAACGCCGTTCACTCAGAAAAGCAATGGCCTCGAGCATCTTGCGTTGACCAAAGGCGAGTGGCAGCCCGGCGACGAGGTGCTGGTGAGAATGCACTCGTCGTGCCTGACGGGCGACGCGTTCGGGTCGCAGCGCTGCGACTGCGGCCACCAACTGCACGAGGCGATGCGTATGATCGAGCAGCAGGGTAGGGGAGCGATCGTCTACCTGAACCAGGAGGGGCGCGGCATCGGGCTGTGCAACAAGCTGGCTGCCTATAAGTTACAAGAGGAGGGCTATGACACGGCCGAGGCAAACACGAAGCTGGGATTCAAGGTCGACGAGCGCGACTACGGGGTGGGGGCTTCGATCCTGCGCGAGTTGGGCGTGACGAAGATGCGCCTGATGACCAACAACCCCCTCAAGCGTGCGGGGCTGGAGGGCTACGGCCTCTCGATAACAGAGATCGTCCCTCTTGAAAGCGAACCTAACCAGCATAACGCCCGCTATCTCGAAACCAAGCGGACGAAGATGGGGCATACGCTGAAAAAATAGTGGTTAGTGATCACTAACCACTAACCGTTAACCACTGAATATATGCGGATAGTTTTCATGGGTACGCCGGAGTTTGCGGTGGCGTCGCTGCGCAGGCTCGTGGAGGGTGGGTACAACGTCGTGGCTGTGGTTACGATGCCCGACAAACCTGCCGGACGGGGCCTGAAGGTGCAACAGAGCGCGGTTAAGGAGTACGCTCTGGGGGCCGGGTTGCGGGTTATGCAACCGGAGAGGCTGAAAGATCCGGCGTTCGTCGAAGAGTTCCGCACTCTTGATGCCGACCTCGGTATAGTCATAGCTTTCAGAATGTTACCCGAGGTTGTTTGGAGCCAGCCGCGGCAGGGAACGTTCAACCTGCACGCCTCGCTCCTGCCGCAGTACCGTGGTGCGGCGCCGATTAATTGGGCGCTGATAAACGGCGAAACCGAAACGGGCGTCACCACGTTTTTCCTTAACTCGGAGATAGACAAGGGTGGAATAATTGACAGCCGCAGGGTCGCGATCGATCCCGAAGACAATGCGGGGACGCTGCACGATAAACTTATGGCGGTGGGGGCGGAACTGGTCGTCGATACGGTGGAGAAAATTGCCGAGGGAAACGTCGCGCTACGCGAACAGCCTGCCGGCGACGGCGGCCTGAAACCCGCCCCGAAGATATTCAAGGACGATTGCCGCATCGACTGGTCGCGCAGGCCCGGGGAAATCCACAACCTCATACGCGGCCTCTCGCCTTATCCAGCCGCGTGGAGCGTGCTGCGCGGTGCGGACGGTGGGGAGCTGCCTGTTAAGGTCTTCGCGGCAAAGGTGGAAAACGGCATTCACGACAACCACCCCGGCGGGATATTATCCGATGGGCGCACATTCCTGCGCGTCGCCTGCCCCGGGGGTTATGTCTCGGTCACAGAGCTTCAGCTCGCAGGTAAAAAAAGAATGCCCGTCGGCGAATTCTTACGCGGTTTCAAGGATTTGAACGGTTACGGGTTCGTTTGAGAGACTGTTTGGAATTTCCCAAACAACCTATAAGGATCGGATACTGCTATTTACGCGCGGCATCCGTTTCCACCGACCCTGCACGATCGTTTTCGATTGTCGATTAAATTGACTATCTTTGGAGTATGTAAATTTTTTACCCAATGAAAGGTATTCGAAAAAAGATAAACACGGGGTTTCTGGTGCTGATCGTCCTTCTGATGTTCTCGGGGATGGTTTCGCTCGTCGAACTTGACCGCTTCAGCAAGCGTACGCAGGTATTGCTGGAATCGAGTTACTCCCATCTCGAACTATCCAAACGTATGCTGGATGCCGCTGAACAGCAGAACAGTTCGCTGTTGCAGATGGTCTTGTCCGGACGAACGGAATACGATCCGGCCTATATCGAGGCCGGAAGGGATTTCGATGCGGCCCTGCACGAAATCTCAGGGATCGAGGACAGGGAGGCCGTTCTCGATTCGATCGTCGTGGCCCGCGACAGGTACCGTGAGTATGTTCCGCACTTCTTCGACGAGGAATACAAGGCCGATGCGGAGTGGTTCCTCAGTGAGTATAAAACGATCTACCACGGGCTTACAAGGGCGATCAAGGAGTATATGACCGCTTCGCAGCACTCGATCATCTCGCGCACCACCCAACTCGAACACAACGCCTACCGCGCCATTATGCCGGGCGTGATCACGCTCGTCGTCGCGATAATCATAGTGCTTGTGTTCATGTTCATGATCGACTTTTACTTTACGCGGCCGGTGGTGAAGATACAGAAGGGGCTGGAAAACAGCCTGCGGCATAATATCCCGTTCAAGATCAAGGCCGAGGGAAACGACGAAGTCGCCGCACTTGGGGACTCGGTCGAGAAAGTGATGTCGATCCTGCGCAATAAACAGAACGAATAACCAATGAGGCCCAACGTCATACTGCGGTACACGGGAATGGTGGTGCTCCTTGCGGCGGCATTCATGCTCCTGTCGGCATTCGTATCGTTTATGAACGGGGGCGACTCGGCATTCTACCCGTTGCTGCTGTCGGCCGTGATCACGGCGTCGTTGGGCGCTTTCCCGCTCATTTTCGTAGACCGCGGCAGCCATATCTCGATGAAGGAGGGGCATATGATCGTCGTTCTGGCGTGGATCACCGCCTGTGTCGTGGGGATGTTCCCCTATCTGCTTTGGGGCGGCGAATTTACGGTCGCTTCGGCGTGGTTCGAGAGCGTCTCGGGTTTTACGACCACGGGGGCGACGGCCCTGCACAACGTCGAATCGCTGCCGCGCGGCCTGCTTTTCTGGCGTTCGTCGACCCACTGGCTGGGCGGTGTGGGCGTTGTGATGTTCGCACTGCTGATCCTGCCGTCGCTGGGCCGGACGAAAATGATGCTTTCGAGCGCCGAACTTTCGCCACTGGCACGCGATAATTACCGCTACCGTGCCCAGAAGATCGTGCAGATACTGTTGGTGCTTTATGTAGGGATGACTGCGGCGGAGGCTGTGCTGTTGAGGGTTGCGGGAATGAACTGGTTCGACGCCGTGAATCATGCGTTCTCGACCATCGCGACCGGAGGGTTCAGCACGCGCAACGCAAGCATCGGATACTACGACAACCGCTGGATCGAGGGTATCGTGATGTTCTTCATGGTAATGTCGGGCGTACACTACGGGCTTATCTTTGCCACGGTAACGGGCAACAGGTACAACATTTTCCGTTCGCAGGTCGCGCGGTTCTACTTCGCGACTATTTTGATCGCCGCCTTGTTCATCACACTGAGCATCGGGGCGGCGGAGGTCTATCCGACTCTGGGCGAATCGGCGCGCGCAGGGTTGTTCCAGACCGTGGCGGCCATAACCACAACAGGCTTCTCGATCGCCGACACTACGGTGTGGACGCCTTTCGCGATAGCCGTATTGATATATATGATGTTCCAGTGCGCATGTGCGGGGTCGACGTCTGGAGGTATCAAGATCGACCGTATATGGCTGGCATTCAAGGTGCTGAAAGCGCGCATAGTGCAGCAGCAGCACCCCAATGCAGTGATCCGTATTAAACTCCACAACGTGGTTCAGGAGAACAGCCATGTGCATTTTGCAATGTTTTTTATAGTTTTGTACCTGCTGCTTGTCATTGTCGGGACGCTGGTTGTCACGGCCACGGGCATCGACCTGATGACAGGGTTCAGCATGATCGCGGCCTCGATGGGCAACGTGGGGCCGGGGTTCGGAACGGTGGGGACCGCTGCGGATTACGCACATATCTCACCGGGTATCAAGGCGTTCTGCACGCTTTTTATGCTGTTGGGGCGTCTTGAGATCTTTGGGTTGATACAGCTATTTATGTTGAAATGGTGGAGGTGAGTTAATTGACAATTGAAAATTGACAATTGAAAAATGAGGAGTACGTTATATATATTGGTTGTTGTTCTGGGCCTTGTGCCTTGTCTGGCGGGAGCGCAGGTGAAGCCGCGCGTGGTCGGATTGGGCGGGAATGCGGAATACATGCAACTGCTTGAACGCGAGTTGGAACTATCCCTGCGCGCAGATTCGTTGGAGGGTGCCGTTACGCGCCTGCGTGAGGAGTTCCGGACCAACCCCGGCGACCGCAGGGCGTTTGCGGAACGTATTCTGGCGCTCGAAAACGAAGCACTCGAGATCGGCAACCTGGCAGGCTCGGTCGCCGTCAGGGTTCGCGAGATCGAGGAGGCGTTTATTCTCGACAACCTTCAGAATGCGGAGGCCGGGGATGAGGGCGCGGAGGCCGGAATAGGCGCTTCGGATGAACAGAGCGCCGACTTCGTGCGAAACGGCATTTTCCGCAGGCTGCTGCCTGGCGAGGACTACGCCGCGCTTCTGCGGGCACAGGCCGGGGAAGGTACGGCGGTCGCTTTACTGATGCGATACCTGGAAAATTACGGCACTATCGCCGCCCTCGCCAAAGAGTACGCCGCCGTTGATAATGCGGTTGCGGCCGACAGTATCTTCACGTCGTACATCGCCCTCGAAAAAAACAATGCCGACGTTGCCGACTCGCTCGGCGTGGCATGGCGCAGGGTATTCGACAATAAACTTTTTGCATATAATTACCTGTTGCAGACGCAAAACCGACCGCAACTGCTGGCCATGATGGAGTCTGCGGAGCGCGATACACGCGATGAGATCGCACGCCGACGCCCTGTTTCAGCATCGGAAGAGGTTGTAGCCTATTTCGAGCAAAAGGCACTTATGTTCGAGTACGAAACGGCTATTGCGCAGATGTTCGGGCTCGGAGCGGCGGCCGATTCGCTGCGCCGCGCGGCCGACGTTCTCGAACGGCTCGAACGGCCTATGCCGGAGGTGAAGATCGAGGAACGGCTCTTTATCGAATACGCCGGCATTGCCGTTCACAACCCGCCGGTGTACAACGCCGCCAACCCGATACCGGAAGTGGAAGTCTACCGGCGCGGAGTGGTTTATCGCATCATGTTGAATAGTTACACGGTCAGGCAGGCGGTGTCGCTGTTCAAGGGGCTCGCACCTCTCGCATACAGGCAGGAAGATGGCCGATGGATATACTATGCCGGTGGTTTCGCCGATTTCGACAGCAGTGAGACCGCCCTCGGCGATATGAAAAAACGCGGGTTCCGGAATGCGAAGATCGTCGTATGGCACGACGGGCAGGCGCTTGTTCTGGATGAAAAACCGACGGAGGGTGTTTCGTGGCGCGTGGAGATCGACAGTACGCAGCTTACCGACGAAATACGCGTGGCAATTTCAGAGGCAAACAGCGGCGCGGATATTTCACGCTCGGGCGACACGTTTATCGTCGGGCCTTTCCAAACGCCGTTCGAGGCCGAAAAAGTCGCCGGTGCAATACGAAAAGCCGATCCGGCCGTTACGGTGCGTACCATTGACAATTGAGGCACCTGCAAGAGTTTCGGCGGGAAATCCCGACACGCTCCAAGATGACAGCATATTATTAACGTGAGTTCGGAATGGGCCGCTTCACTTATTCCGAGTTCATGTTAATTCAATTACCGGAATGACCTTACCGCCTCTGTTTCTGCTCTCGTCGTTCGCGGCGGGAAACTTTCGCCCCGCCCTTTTTCTCCTTTGCGGCTGACTTTTTCGGGGCGGCGGAGGCTTTCGCAGTAGTTTTTTTCTTTTTCGCAGGTTTTACGGGTGGTTTCGCATCGGCATACCAATCCTCGTTTTTCCAATCCCCGGCGGCGGCTTTTTTGCGGACAGGCTTTTCCTCCTGTGTCCATGCCTCCACGGCTTTTGTCTTCTTCACCGGCCTCTCCCCGGCCGGGCGCGGTGCATCGGACTTAGGTTTTCTTGCGGGCTTTTCGGCAGGCTCGGCCGATTTATCCTTCGCGATCTCGGCGATCGGACGTCCCTTTGAGAGCATGTTCAGAGCGCGAACCACCTTGTTGGCCTGGTCGAACGGCACGGTGGCGAACGAAAAATCTTCCATCACCTTGATGTCGTCGATGTTGTGGTCCGTGAGGCCGCATTCGCGCTTGAGCAACTTCACCAGCTTGCGCGGATCGAAGCCGTCGCGCGCGCCTACTGCAATGAAAATCCGCGCCTTACCCTTGCGGTCGACGTTTATGGAGCGTATCTCCGGGTAGCTGCTTTCGCTCAACTCGTTCTTGAACGCCAGACGCAGCAGCGCGCTGAGCGCCACCTCGGGCGTGTAACTTTCGAGCAACTCGGACGCCATGCTCTCGCGGTAGTTCTCGCTCTCGACTATCGTGTAGAGGTCTTCCTTTATCTTGTTGCGCTTGGTGGCGATCACGTCGGCGGGCGTGGGCAGTTTTTCGAGCTTTATGTCGGCCTTGATATTGCGTTTCAGGAACCCGAACTGCCGCATCTCGGAGGGCGAGATGAACGTTATCGCCGTGCCCTGATTACCCGCGCGGCCCGTGCGCCCGATGCGGTGGACGTAGCTGTCGCTGTCCTGCGGGAGCGAGTAGTTGATCACGTGGGTGAGATTGTTCACGTCGATCCCGCGCGCGGCGACGTCGGTGGCGACAAGTATATTGACGTTCTTTTTCTTGAACTTACCGAGGATCTTCTCGCGCTGCACCTGCGAGATGTCGCCGTGGAGGCCCTCGACGGCGTACCCGCGCTCCAGCAGGCGATTGACAGTCTCGTCGACGCCCACCTTGGTGCGCGAGAAGACGATGCCGTAGAACTCCGGCTCGACGTCGATAATGCGGGTCAGCGCATCCAGCTTGTCGCCTTCGCGTACCTCGAAGTATATCTGGTTCGTAAGGTCGGTCGTGATGTTCTTCGATTCGACCTTCAGCAGGTCGGGGTCGTTCATATAGTTGCGCGCAAGGGAGGCGATCCGCTCGGGCATCGTGGCCGAGAAGAGCAGCACGCGCTTTGGCGAGGTCATCTCCTGCATGATCGCCTCGATGTCCTCGATGAAGCCCATGTTGAGCATCTCGTCGGCCTCGTCGAGCACCATGTAGGCGATCCCGGAAAGATCGAGCGTGCGGCGGCGGATATGGTCGAGGATGCGGCCGGGCGTGCCCACCAC
>QMCD01006948.1_pt1 | contig 15327 bp, 11 predicted proteins | sample 1821841 | NCBI WGS metagenome assembly QMCD01 (sample SAMN01991225, study PRJNA193472) | Termite gut metagenome, whole genome shotgun sequencing project. | isolation source: worker | host: Macrotermes natalensis | reverse complement strand
TTGTTGGTTGCGGATTCGGAGAACAAAACGCTGTTCGAACAGGCATTATTGGACATGGATATCATCTATCATCGCATTCGCATAGCGACACCCCGCCACAATGGCAAGGTCGAACGCCAGCATCGGACGGATTCCGAGCGATTCTACAGCAAACTCCGGATGTACAGCCTTGCGGACGGTCGAAAGCAGCTTGCTTTCTACCAGCGTCTGTCCAATAATCAAATAAAGACATGCCTAGTATTACAGTAGTAAACAAGAAGAAAAAGGAGTATACTATGAGCGGGTGATAGAAATGGAGCTACCAGGGCGAGAAATAGAAGAGGCGAAGAATGAGCTGATGGTACGAATCGGAAAGGTATTCGCGAATGAATCGGGATTTCGAAGGGCGAAGAAGTATATAGAAGGGTTGCTCAGCCCCATTGCGCGCAAAAACGGATGGCAGATGGCAGAAGCGTTGGGAGAAAAAACGCCCTATTCGCTGCAACAATTCCTGTATCGGGGACGATTCAGCGCAGATGGTTTACGGGATGCATTGCGCGGTTATGTGAACGATAAGCTGGGTGATGACGACGGAGTGCTCGTCGTGGATGAGACCGGCTTTCTCAAACAAGGGAAGATGTCCTGCGGGGTCAAAAGACAGTACAGCGGAACAGCAGGGCGGGTGGAAAACTGTCAAATCGGGGTGTTTTTGACCTATGCCAGCGACAGAGGGCATGCGCCGATCGACAGGCGGCTGTACATTCCGGAGGATTGGCTGGCTGATGCGGAGCGCTGCCGGAAGGCGGGAGTGCCCGAAACGGCAGAATTCCAAACGAAGCCGAAGATGGCGCTGGAGATGATACAAGAGGCCACGGCGGCGGGCGTTCGCTACCGATGGGTAACTGGGGACTGCGTCTACGGCGATTATAGAACTCTCCGTTTATGGTTGGAAGATCAACGCAAATGCTATGTTTTATGCGTTTCGGGCAAGGAACATATCTGGCAGGGTTTAGAGCAGGTTCGCGTGAGCAATATGATAAAGAATCTGCCAAATGATGGCTGGCTGGAAGCCAGTTGCGGCGATGGTTCCAAGGGCGTGCGCCTGTACGATTGGCGGGTTGTCGCGATCAATCCCCCATCCGAAGAGGGCTGGACGCGGTTTTTGCTGATACGAAGGAACAAGACAAATCCAGACGATATGCGCGCGTATGCCTGCTTTGCTCCGTCGGACACGCCGCTGGAAAAGATGATACAAATCGCCGGAAAGCGATGGACGGTGGAGACTTGCTTCGCCGAGAGCAAATCGCTGGTCGGATTGGATCAGTACGAAGTACGCAGCTATTCCGCTTGGTATAAGCATATCACTTTCGCGTGTTTGGCACTGGCCCTGCTTACCGTTATCTCCTGCAATTCCTTGGACACGATGACATTCCAACAGCATCACCCGTCTACATCCAGCCTGGAGGCCTTTAAAAGGGGGCGCGGTTTGCGCGTCTGAGCAAGAAAGATATTCGTATCCTCCTCTGGATTCGTTATAGAATGGCACAATCTTTCCAGCATATTACCCACTGGATCCTCTGGCGCAGGCATCATCAAATTACCGCTATGTGGTATCATTGGCATAAGCCTGGATTACAACTGTAGTACTAGGGCTTCGCTCGCCCAACGATGTGTTAAAGGATTATCTGGCGGTTATGTAGTTTTAGCAGAGCTATTCTAGCGAAGGCATTGCGACAAGATGTCGCAATGCGCATTCCCATTATACTCCTTAGCGCGCTGTCAAGGTCGGGTAGTATTTTTCGGCTCCAAGGTTATGCGATCCCCTTCGTTGCCTGCCGAAAAATCTCCACCCTTCCCCTGACAGGGTTTTCTCTAAAGAAAAGTGTTACCTATGTTTGATGCCGCTACACTGTGCCTTTGCGCGTACTCCATCATCCGTTGACGAAATGCTACTTCGTCGCTATACTTTTCCTGCAAGAGTTTTTCCCTCCTTTGGTTTTTTGGCTTCGCATTCCAATTATACCAAATTTGGGTTCTTCTCTTGCTCTTTTCTGTTACCTATTTATTGTACCTCAACAAACATATGCACCTGCAAAGTTGAAATAGACTTCCTGCACAACGAAAAGTATGGTAAAATAATAAAATGAGATATGCAGAAGCAAACAAGCTGAGCGCGGAGGAATTTCACAGGCTATGCGGGGGGGCAAAGAGAAAAACATTTGGACGATGTCTGAAATTCTACGGGAGGTAGAAGGATTAAAATAGCAGAAAGGTGGACATAAAAGCAAGCTGGGCATTGAGGATAAACTGTTTCGGAGCTCAGAATACTTGAGGGAGTATCGAACATATTGCCATACGATACAGGACTTTGGGATGCATGAGACAACAGCAATGTGGATTAGTTGCTGGGTAGAAGACACGCCGATCAAAGACGGGATATTCTCTTTGCCGGGGGAAAAAGCATTGATAAAAAAGCTATGCTATATGAAATTGCTTTGATTGCGCGACCGAAAGCCCAACTCAACGCCTGAAAAGAGGCATAATCGAAAAATTTCCGGCGAACGGATGGCAAACGAGCATATGATTGGCTTTATGAAACGTTTCAGAATTCTATCAGAGCGATAGCGCAATCGCAGACAACGCTTGCACTGTCTGCGATTACCTCAATATTTTTCATTGTTTGGTGCATGAGTAATAATTTAATCGCTTTAGGCAGGTGGTTAGGAATTGTCATAAAAGTACGGTGTGGATCTAAAATGTTTCATGGTATGCTGTATAACCTATCTCAATGTAAAATTCAAGTAATTTTAGGGCAGCATATACAATATCACCAGAATAAGGCATATGATTTGCCTATGAGGATTTATTATATTATGCATGAAAAATATACCGCTTGGCTTAACGATCCGTGCATAGACAAAAAAACGAAAGAAGAACTCCGCGCACTACGCGATGACAAAGAAATAGATGACCGATTTTACCAAGACCTCTCATTTGGAACTGGAGGCCTGCGCGGTGTCATGGGTGCTGGAACAAACCGTATAAATTGCTACACGATTCGGCGAGCCACGAAGGGAGTCGCTGCTTCTATAATTGCAAAGCAAAAAAATAGGCGTGTCGCCATTGCTTATGATACACGACTCAATTCCCGGATCTATGCCGAGGAAACGGCGGCCGTTTTTTGTGATAATGGCATTGAAACGTATATTTTTGATGAACCCATGCCAACGCCAGTACTTTCCTTTGCAGTGCGCCAGCTTGGTTGTGCCGCAGGTATCGTTATAACAGCAAGTCATAATCCTAAAGAGTACAATGGATATAAGGTATACAATGCCAAAGGAGGCCAGCTTGTTCCATCGGAAGCAAAAATTGTTTCAGAGTATATAGAAAAAATGGACTACTCTCCTCTGCCAAAATTAGGAAAAGCGCCTATGAGCATAGGCCCCGAAATTTTGGATGCCTTTCTTCTTGCTGCAAGGCAACAATCCGTGGACGCCCAAACAGCAGAAAAACAGGCGCTTCGTATTGTTTATACACCGTTACACGGCACGGGGCGTGCCCCGATTTCTCGTATACTGGCAGATAGTGGCTTCCCCTGGGTGTATCTGGTTTCAGCGCAAAAAAAACCCGATGGACGATTTCCTACCGTTGTCTCTCCCAATCCCGAGAACAGGCATGTGCTAGATAAGGCTATACAGCTTGCAACCGAAAAAAATGCGGATATTGTCTTGGGAACAGATCCCGATTGTGATCGATTGGGAGTAGCCGTAAGGCAGGCGGATAACTATGTGACGCTCACAGGAAACCAACTAGGGGCATTGCTGGTGCTGAACGTGTTGGAGAACCGTCGAAACAAGAACACATTGATTGCGGGTTCTGCAGTAGTTAAAACCGTAGTAACCAGCGAGTTAGGTACGGATATCGCTAAAAGCTACGGATTGCGTACTTATAACACACTCACGGGATTTAAGTATATAGGAGAAAAAATTAGTGAATTAGAAGCAGTCGATGCCCCCCCTTTTGTAATGGGATACGAAGAGAGCTATGGGTATCTTGTGGGAGATTATGCACGGGATAAAGACGCCGTTTGTTCTGCTCTTTTGGTATGTGAAATGGCCGCGAAATACAAAGCCCAAGGGAAAACTCTTTTGGATGCACTTGAGGAGATCTATATGCGCTATGGGTATTATTATGATGATATTTCCACTTATGCCTATCCCGGTAAAGAAGGCCAAATGCGCCTTGATACATTGATGCAAAGCCTAAGGGAAAATAGCCGTGCTTTATTTCCTGATATATCTACCGTTGAGGATTATCAAAAAGGTATAGATGGCCTTCCCAGAGAAAGTATGCTGCGTTTTCTTATGGAGGATGGAAGCTGGGTAGCTATTCGTCCTTCCGGGACAGAACCAAAGCTGAAAGTATATTACTCTCTGCGTGCAAAAAATCGTCGAGCAGCAATGGATAAATTCGCAGATATGGAAAAAAGGATGAAAGGATTGATAATCCAATGAATATTGTATTGCTTTCAGGCGGCTCGGGAAAGCGGCTATGGCCATTGTCCAACGATGCGCGTTCCAAGCAGTTTTTAAAAGTGCTCAGGGCAAAAAAGGGCAAACATGAATCCATGCTCCAGCGCGTATATGGGCAAATCAAGCAAGCCATCCTCAATCCCGTTATTACCATTGTCACCAGTTCTATTCAGAGCGACTCCATACACCAACAGACTGATGAAGATATCAATCTCGTTTTTGAACCTGAGCGCCGGAACACCTTTGCTGCCATATTGCTAGCCTGCGCGGACTTGTATTATAATAAAAACGTGGACAGAGATGATGTCATCATTGTCGCCCCCATCGACCCCTATGCGGAAACTTCATTCTTTGCGCAGTTTAACGCACTGGAAAAAGCGACTCAAGATAACGCGGGCGACTTGGTTCTCATGGGTGTTTCCCCCACCTATCCCGCTGCCAAATATGGCTATATAGTGCCTGAAAAAAGCATAATGGAAAACATGGATTCCCAGCGAGTCGCCTGCTTTAAGGAAAAGCCCAGTGAGATGGAAGCAGAAGCGCTCATATCCCAAGGTGCACTATGGAACTGCGGCATATTTGCATTTAAGCTAGGATATGTCCTTGACATCCTCAGACAGCATATGCAGGTTTCCACCTATGCACAGGTTGTGGAAGGCTATGCAAACCTTCCCAAGAACAGTTTTGATTATGAAGTTGTAGAAAGGGCGTCCTCGGTAGCAGTTGTGAAGTATGAAGGCGCTTGGAAGGATTTGGGTACTTGGAATACTTTGGCTGAAGAACTGAGCGAAGAAAACTCCGGAATTGTACTACGTGATGATACCACGATCAATACCCATATCCATTAACGAAATGCCGATACCGGTTATGGTATTAGGTGCCCGTGATATGGTAGTCATTGCTACCTATGATGGCATTCTCGTCTCCGACAAGCACCAAAGCTCCTATATGAAACCACTTGTGGATCAGGTACACCAACGACCCATGTATGAAAGAAAACGCTGGGGTGAGTATCGGGTCATGGATTCTCTTCAGTACGAGAATGGCACCCAGGTTCTTACAAAACGCCTTTCCATTAATGCGGGAAAAGCGCTCAGCTATCAAGTGCACAAGCATCGCAAAGAAGTATGGACCATTATAAAAGGGAAAGGTACCATGTTGATTGATGGTAAAGAATTTGCGGTAAAGACTGGAGATGTTATAGAAATACCCATTGGTACTAGGCATGCACTCTTCGCTTTATCGGAATTGGAGTTTATCGAAGTACAAATAGGAAGCCCTCTTGTAGAAGAGGATATTGAGCGCCTTGAAGAGAATTGGCATAGTATGTATTAAGAATAATAATTTCCGTCTACTGGCCCCCCTGACCACATAAAACTGAAAATATCCTATCTTCGGTAGAATCAACTTCGAAATAAGAGGAAAATGGAATGAAGACGATATGGGCATCTCCTTTATTCAGTATCATCACCGTTGCTTATAACAGTGCGGCGACCATCACGCAGACCATAGAATCCGTTTTAAATCAATCCTGCGGTGATTTGGAATACTGGATTATTGATGGCGCATCTACTGATGATACAGTCAAGATCGCGAAGAGTTACACAGACTGTTTCCGGGGGCGAAATATATGCTATACTATCGTATCGGAGGCAGATCGAGGCATCTACGATGCGATGAATAAGGGCATAGCCTATGCACGGGGAGAGATTGTTGGACTCATTAACAGTGATGATTGGTATGAACCAGACGCGCTAGAAAAGGTAGAGGAAGCATACCAAGAGACCGACTTCGATGTATTGTATGCTAACATTCGATTGCATATGCCCCATGGTAGTCATGTTAAGAAGGCAAAGAAGGGACGATATCTTACCAGCCGTCATTGGAATCACCCTACTACATTTGTCCGTCGAGAGATATATCGGACAGGGTTCTATTATGATACATCAAGTTTGTACGGAGATTGGGAACTCATGCTTCGATTGCATCGGGCAAGATATCGCTTCGCGATAATAGATTCGGTAATCGCGAATTTTCGTTTTGGCGGTGTAAGCAACTCTATACATCTTCGGAATTTACCCAGCAGAATATCGCAACGTTATCTTGCTTATAGAAAAAACAGATATTCTCGACTATATTGGTTAGAATGCATGGTTACAGAAACAGTAAAATACTTTCTATCGAAATAAAACACGAGGATGGGATCGAATGAACAAAACTGTGTTAATCACGGGCGTTACAGGCCAAGATGGTAGCTTCCTGGCCGATTTTTTGCTAGACAAAGGGTATCAAGTGCATGGCTTAGTTCGCCGTTCTTCTACGGAGAAAAAGGAGCGTATCGAACACATCTTGGGGCATGAAGATTTTTACATTCATTATGGGGATATGACAGATTCTTTATCTTTGGTTAAACTGCTACAAGAAACGCGGCCTAATGAGATATACAATTTAGCAGCCCAATCACATGTACAAGTTTCTTTCGATGTGCCAGAATATACGGCTAATGCGGACGCTATCGGTACGCTACGATTGTTGGAAGCTATGCGCATTGTTGGCATTGAAAAAAATTGCCGTTTTTATCAAGCATCTACCTCTGAACTCTACGGAAAAGTCCAGGAAGTCCCACAAAGCGAGACAACGCCATTCTATCCTTATTCCCCTTATGCGGCCGCTAAACTCTACGCTTACTGGATAGTGCGCAACTATCGGGAGGCATATAACGTATTTGCTTCCAATGGGATCTTGTTCAATCACGAATCCGAGCGGCGTGGGGAAACTTTTGTCACGCGTAAAATCACATTGGCGGCTGCACGCATTGCATATGGACTACAGGATACATTGTATTTAGGTAACCTAGACGCCCTTCGGGACTGGGGCTATGCAGGGGATTATGTGGAATGTATGTGGCGAATCCTCCAACACAAATTGCCAGATGATTTCGTTATTGCCACCGGAGAGCAGTATTCGGTACGAGATTTCTGCATTACTGCTTTTTCCGAAGCAGGTATTTCGCTGGAGTTTGTCGGCAACGGACTTTTGGAAAGAGGAATGGATACGAAGACTGGTCGCGTGCTGGTGAAAGTGGATCCGACTTTCTTTCGTCCAACCGATGTAGAGACGTTGCTCGGCGATCCTTCTAAAGCAAAGGCAGTGCTTGGTTGGAATCCGCGCAAAACTTCTTTTAAACAATTAGTTATCCGTATGATGCGCCATGATATGGCGTTAGCGGAAAAGGAGAAGTGCCATGGATAAACATGCCAAAGTATTTGTCGCGGGGCATAGGGGTATGGTGGGTTCCGCGATCTTGTGCAAGCTACAAGCCGCAGGATACGATAATATTATTACCGTTCCCCGAAATCGCGTGGATCTATGCAGGCAGGAAGAAGTAGAATGTTTTTTCAGAAAAGAAAAGCCCCAATACATATTTCTCGCGGCCGCTAAGGTGGGAGGTATCCACGCTAACAGTGTTTATCCAGCAGAATTTTTTTATGACAACCTAATGATAGAGCTAAACGTTATCCATAGCGCTTGGCAAAATGGTGCACATAAGTTGTTGTTTCTAGGTTCTTCTTGCATTTATCCTCGCATGGCCCCCCAACCAATTCCCGAAAACGCGCTACTTTCCGGACCACTAGAGAGCACTAACGAAGCCTATGCACTATCAAAGATCGCGGGGATTAAAATGTGCGAATTCTATAATCGACAATATGGTACTGATTTTATTAGTGCCATGCCTACCAATCTCTATGGCCCTGGTGACAATTATCATCCTGAGAATTCCCATGTACTGCCTGCGCTGATCCGTCGTTTTCACGAAGCAAAAGTAGAAAATTTGCCGTATGTAACCATATGGGGTACAGGCAAACCTCTCCGGGAATTTCTCTATGTAAATGATCTTGCTGATGCCTGCCTGCTACTCATGAACCGATACTCCGGAGATGAAACCATCAATGTGGGGAGCGGACAGGAACTATCTATTGCAGAATTAGCCGCATTGATTGCAAGCATTATTGGCTATAATGGCGAGATTCATTATGATCCTGAGAAACCCGATGGCACACCGCGCAAGCGGGTAGACATATCTAAACTGGAAGATATGGGCTGGGCACCTAGCACACAATTGGAAGCCGGCATTCGTGCCACTTATGTAGACTTCACCATGCGCATGGTTGAGTAGGAAATGAAAGTTATGAATATTGCCTATATATGTTATATCACCGAAACAGCAGAACAGCAGAGCGAAAATCCTAGCGTATCGGGCGATAAACACGCGAAAGGGATTATACGGGGGCTTTCCTCCGTGCAGAGTAATACGTTAGACGTTTTTACCGTGTTGCCCATGCGTACTTTTCCCCGAGGGAAACGGCTGTTTCCTCCTCGGGGGACCTTCAGTTTAGGAGAGCGCGTGCGAGCCCATTATGTGCCTTATGTGAATTTACCAGTGCTTAAACAAATTACCATACTCTGTGCTTTATTAGGCAAACTGCTGGCTTGGGCATTCCGTACGCGAAATGAACCTCAGCGAACGATTATGAGCTATAATTTGCTGTTCACAATAGCGTTACCTGCTTGGTGGATCAGTTTGTTATGTTTGATCTCATTTGTTCCCCAAATGGCCGATCCTCCTATTGCTTATTTGGTCAATAAGCGAGGCGTCAGTGCGATTTTTCGGCGAATAGATGCGGCTATTGCGCGCTATATACTGCGACGGATCCAAAATGTGCTGGTACTCACTTGCGCGTTAGCTGAAGATTTCGCGCCCCAAGCAGACTATCGAGTTTACTATTGCGGAACAGAGCATTTCAAGATACGTAGCAGTGATTGGTGTTTTTCTGCGCAAAAGGAAGTCGTCTATCTTGGAGGACTTCAATCTCCTTATTTGATCCCATTGTTATTGGATGCGTTCGTGTTGTTGGATCCATCACGGTATGCTCTGAGCGTCTATGGGCAGGGGATATATGCAAAAAATGTGGAGCAGGTAGCGCAACAGCATGTTCATATCCAATACAAGGGATATGTCGACGATACGGCGCTGGAATTAGTGTTAGAGCAAGCTGATCTATTGGTTTCCCCTAAGGATCCCGCTGATCCTCTGGTTCCTTATACATTTTCATCTAAACTACTAGATTACTTGGTTAGTGGTACGCCAATATTGATGACCGCCACGCCTGAAGCTCCTATGTTTAAAAACTTGGTGGATATATCCTTGGTGCTGACACCGGAGGCATTGGCAGCTGATATTGTCCGTTGCTGCGAATACACCCTGGAACAACGCCGCGAACGAGCGATGCATGTGGAGGAGCTACTGGAGACATGCTTCAACTGGGAACTTATTGGCGTATCCATTTCGGAGTTTTTAGAAATGGCGACGAATCGGCTTGCTGGATAGGGGAGGGGATGGAATGGAAATACTTGTCAATGCATCCTCTTGCGTGGATGGCGGGACACGATCCATATTGATACAGTTTTTGGAGTCTGCCGCACGATACACTCCGCGAGTACACTATACGGTGTTTGCTATAGAAGATATACGAGTATTTGCTGGTGCTAATACTACTATTGTGCCAATAAATACACAGAAGCGGTGGTTGAAACGCATGTGTTGGGATTTGCGCGGGATAAAGCGTTGGGCGCGAGAACACAGCGTTCGACCGGATATGGTGATATCACTCCAGAACACTGGAATATCGGGTTTCAGACGGATCCCCCAAATAGTCTATTTGCACCAATCCTTGCCGTTTACTGATGATATACGTTGGAGTCTGAAAAAGAATGATCGTCTCTTCTGGTTTTATCATCATGTTTATCGCTGGCTGATACAATATACCATTCCTCGGCATGCCATAATTGTTGTGCAAACGGAGTGGATGCGGGAAGCCGTTAGGCTTCCCGCCCAAGCAGGTCTTCAAATTTCGCCCCAATATGCCTGCGTTTGACCCTACGACTATCCGACCTTTCTCTACAGATAAAAAGTCGTTGTTCTTTCCTATTTCTGGTGCCCTGCCATATAAAAATACAGAATTATTGCTCCATGCGGCGCGTTGGTTATATGAGAATCGGCCGAATCGGGACTATCGATTTGCCATAACTTTGCGACGGGACGAGCTGTCTGAATCCCAGCAGGCTCTATGGATAGACGATATCATGGAACCGTTAGGGAAGCTCCCCTATGAGGATATATTGCGCTGGTATGCTACCGCCCATGCGCTAGTATTCCCCAGCCGCATCGAAACTTTTGGGTTGCCTTTGGTTGAAGGAATGTGTTTTGGATTACCCATTCTTGTTGCTGATGTTCCCTATGCGCGCGAAGTGTGTACGGACTATCCTGGAGCGGTATTCTTGCCTAGTACCGACGCTGTCGCTTGGGGGCGGGCCATCGCGACTCATTTGGATGCAAATGCGCATTTTTTGTCGGGAGTTGAGCAAGTGGATGATTGGGAAAAACTAATGAGCTTAATAATATCCCACGCGGATAAGGAGGCATAAGCTGTGCATCGTGCGAAGGATTCTATGCGCGTACTCTTCATAACGAATATCCCATCACCGTATCGAGTAAATTTCTTCGATGCATTGTCCCAACGCTGCAATCTTACCGTGCTCTATGAGCGCGCATCTGCTTCCGATCGAGACAACCGCTGGGCATTGAAAAGCGTTGGAAACTATCAGAGTCATATACTCCCTGGAATACCAATTTCCGCTGATGGGGCTCTATGCCCCGGTGTAATTCGATTTTTAAAAAAAGATGCCTATGATATAGTGGCAATTGGCGGTTATTCTACGCCTACCGCTATGCTAGCTATCATTTACCTGCGGCGATGCGGAATTCCATTTTTACTGAATGCGGATGGCGGATTCATTCGAAAGAACGAAAATATCATATTATATAAATATAAGCATTTTTTCATTTCCAAAGCGAGCCACTGGCTTTCCTCTAGCGTGGAAACCAACCATTATCTAATGCATTATGGCGCAAATCCAATGCATACGTGTGTTTACCCATTTACTTCCCTATTGCAGGCGGACATTTTAGAAGCGCCTCCCTCTGAAGCAGAAAAACAGGAGTTACAGCGAAAATTGGGCATATCGGCGAAAACATTGATTCTTGGTGTGGGGCAATTCATTCCCCGCAAAGGCTTCAAGCCGTTTTTGGAAACTTGGATTCAGCATGCTAGTCCAGATATGGGGTTGGTACTCGTCGGCGGTGGACCAGAGGAAAGCGGTTATACAATCCTGTCGGCAGATCATGCGCATATTCGCATAGTACCATTTCAGGAAAAAGCGACCTTATCATGTTATTATCGAGCTGCGAACGTGTTAATTATGCCGACCAAAGAGGATATATGGGGGCTGGTTGTCAATGAGGCATTAGCAGCAGGGTTGCCTGTGTATTCCAGTGATCGATGCATTGCAGCGCTAACACTGGCTCCATCCAGTGGTGGGAGTGTCCGTATATTTAGTAGCATACAATCACTTGTAGAAGCAATAAAGGATTTTCCCAAAAATGCGGAAAGTCGTCAAGCGCTGGGTCGAGCAGCATTGAATTGTATACGACCATATACTATCGAGAGCATGGTGGATGCGCATATGGAATTCTTTTCAAAAGTGCTGGAGAGGGGAGAATAGTTATCATAATACGAACGATATGGCGACGATTGATGCTGGTTTGCGTAAATGTTCTGTTTCGAGGAGCACGTTTTTTTGGCATCAAGCGTCAATTATTACGCTTAGCCGGGGCTCGGATTGCACATAATGTTCGGGTGATGGGTCCTATATATTTTAACCCCATTACGCATTTGGATATTGGCGAAGGAACGTGGGTTGGGCGAGATTTCCGCATTGAGGGAAATGGTGATGTAACCATCGGGACCCGATGCGATATCGCACCCTCCGTATTTCTTTCTACCGGATCTCACGGTATCGGAAAAGAGGAGCGACGGGCCGGATGCGGATACAATGCTCCCATTTTAATCGGAGACGGTTGCTGGATCGGCGTACGTGTCACAATACTTTCTGGTGTAACTGTAGCTAAGGGATGCGTTCTTGCTGCGGGTGCGGTCGTAACAAAATCCGGAGAAGCTAATGGGTTATATGGTGGCGTTCCCGCGCAAAGGTTGCGCGAACTGGAAGTGGAAAATACATAAACAAGGAGACTTTCTCATGAAACTGTTAGAAGATGTCAAACAACATAAACTATATTGGATTTTTTTATCTCTTGTAGTTGTTTTTATCGTCATATTGCTCCTACCATCCATTACTATGTCCCTATCAACGCCGATAGCTATGGTGGACGATATCTCCGATTCCATATCTGAGCCTAGTGTTGCGCATATCTTTGATACGAACTATTGGCGATTTCGCCCTATATGGGATGTAAAGACATGGTTGATGTATGAAATTTTTGGATTGAACATGACGATCCATCATCTCTTGCGCCTATTGCTCAAATTTGCTTCAGGTGTGTTTTTTATACTTTCGATATACCACATTAACCGAATTGCGCAAAAAAAGTATGATATCCGTACCAATATGTATACACGAATATCTTTTACTATAACGTGCATTGTATTCGCATCAATATTTTGTTTTTTCCCGAATACGCCCGAGGCACGTTTAGCGCCGCAAGAATTAGATCTTATGTTTTGGTATTCCTTAGCATTATTCAATTTCGTACGATTTTTGCGAGTTGAAAAAATATCAATAATACATATTTTACTGATATTTTTACCCTATTTCATATTATTGTTTTTCAAAGAATCTTCTATTGCGTATAGCTTACCATTGCTGGGCTTTATACTATACGGTGCATTGCGTAGAAAGAAATTTTTTTATACTATTCCATTCATTGCTATCACCGTATACCATCTATACCGAATTGCCATTATTGGGTTTTCTGGTAGCAACTATGGAACAGCTGCATTTGATATTAGTCGATATACAGAAGTAGCTATGGATGCGATTCAAAGAGTTTCTCTATATCAATGGTCATGGGCGTTCGCTTTAGTATTCTGTATCATAGTTCCGGCGATCGGTTGTTTTTATGTCGTTTTTACGAATCGTCGTTTTAACCATACACGGCGGAGCTTTCCTGTGGGAAGCATATCTTTTTGGATGCTCTACTTCTTGTCCTCTGCGGGGTTTTCGCTTCTATCAATTGTTGTTACGTCCGCTTTTCCCGTTCACCGCTATACTCATGTGTACTTTGTACCTACTCTTTTGCTTTTCACCTATAGCTTCCATATAATTTTAGATCACGTCATGTTAAAAAAAATAGCTTCTAAAATAGTATTAGTATTAACACTGCTTTTCTGTATAACGTTCATCGGGGCAAACTATTATAATTATTTATATCAATATCTAAATCAATACTATGTACGCAAAACAGAACAAACATTCCTCGCCCAAAGCGATGCGCTTTTAGAAAAAGGTGCGCAACTTCAGGTGATTGGTACTGGGGAGCCAGGTGTTTATGTCGGCGTCCGAGCAATGAAAGTATTGCCTAAATATTACGAAAAAAGCTACATGAATATTCAAGAAACCTCGGTTTCTCATTGGGATCCGTCTTATTTAGGCAATCTTTATATCGTTGGTGATCCCGCTACCAGCAAATGGCCCGCTAATGCTTTTGAGGGCTCCGCTATCATGACCCAAATACGCGCACCAGTATCAGAAAAAGTCGAAGCGCTCATAGACACTGGCTTAAAAATGGCTGCTCTGCTTCATAATCCTTTGCTGTATTATGATGCGGGTACGTTTAATTACCGACAATATTCTTGGTGTATATTCAAGCCCCGCCGGATTGATCAGGTATATAGCGGAAGCTTGGCGCATGGAAAAACTTTGGAAATACCCTTATCATTTTTATCTTCTGGAACTACTTATATGCTGGAGCTAATTCCTGTCAGCGATATGAATTCCTTGGACTTTTCTCTCTCTGATGGAGAAATATTTCGAGCAAATCATGTGAATTATGCCCCAAATTTAACAATGGAAGATGCTTATAATTTACCCTTTGTCTTGAATGATGCAGAACGGAGTGCATTTATCGTTTCAGAAATACAGGGAGAATTTACCATTCGAATATTTGCGCTAGATTAGCGGATATTCGATATAAAGTATACCTCGAAAAACGGCAAAAAACCGTGCGAGAGTGGGAGAATTGAAGTTTTAGTCGGAAAATAGTGCAAAGGATGTGTTTTGCGTCCCGAGTCACCCACCAAATGGGCAACAGCGATTTGCCGAAACATATGACGTACTTAGCATAGTTGGTCAAAGACCAACTATGCTAAGTTAAATAAAAAAAGAAAACCGGAATAAGAAAACGTCTAAAAACAAACCATACAATGGGATGGAAATAGAATATGCTGGAATCAGCCTTGTGAGCCGAATATCAGGAGTATCGCGCAAAACGTTGCAAGGGGGCGTGAAAGAACTGGATTGTTTCTGCTAATTGAGGAGTATCCAAATAGCGTTGAGTAAGATATAATAGAGACATGAGAAAAGCAAAAGAAGTGGCAGGCAGGCCGAAGTTGTCCGTTATGCGGAGCGACCGAACATCAGACGAACTATGGGAAGAATCGATCGGGCACCCAAAGATGCAAATGCAACGAATGCAAGCGATTGCGAATTACTGCCGAAAGATACCGAAATAGGCGCAAACGCTTTGCTTTGCGGATGTCGCTTTTTTGCGCCATACACAACTTTGAACTCCGTGCTGCTTAATTTCCGAAGAGGTCTACTACCTTATCCGGCGAGGAACTAGACAATAGTCGGATATAGTCGTTTGAGTTTTATGCGGGCATCCGCTGTAGTAAACTGC
>QMCD01001313.1_pt1 | contig 15338 bp, 16 predicted proteins | sample 1821841 | NCBI WGS metagenome assembly QMCD01 (sample SAMN01991225, study PRJNA193472) | Termite gut metagenome, whole genome shotgun sequencing project. | isolation source: worker | host: Macrotermes natalensis | reverse complement strand
CGATGATGGCTTTGAGGCAATGAAAAACGATCCGGATTATGAAGCATGGGTATTGGACACAATCAAAACCAATTTTTCTACGCCCGACCCATTTAGAAGCAGTACGAACGCGACCTTGTGGATTGGCGCCACAAAGGATTCCGTACATGGTTATGTCGAGGGGGCTTCGTCTAAGGCGTCCAAATCGTCCGCAAATGACAGCGAGAATAGCTTTTGGCAAAAACGCGCCGAGCGGTACAGAGATCAAATGGAGCGCAATCAGGAGCTGTATATGGAACGCGCAAGATTTCAAGCGCGGCAGCTTCAAGCGTCACAGCAGCAGGATACTTACAGCCATGCGGATAGGGTCGTTGCGTGTTATGACGCGAATATATTTTCGGGTTTATAAAGCTAGCGATTATAATGCTTCCATAATTCGAAAGGAGAAGAGTATGCTTAAAAGAAGAATCGCTTTTATCATGACCGCACTGACGCTGTTATGCGCGGTCGGGTACTTCACTTCCGCAGCCGCGGCTTCGCCGACGCTGACCGTGGACGGCGCTAAAATCGAGGCCCGCATACGCGAGAAAAACGGAGCGCTGATGTTCCCCGTGCGCCTTGTTTGCGAGGCTCTCGGCTACGGATACTCGTATCAGAGCGGCAAGGCGGCCGTTACCGCGCCGGATATGGTCTATACGATGACGAAAGGTTCCCGGACATACAAATATCTCGATGGCGCGGCCAGCGTCCGGCTCGAAGCGGCGCCCGCGCTGCATAGCAACATGCTCTACGCCCCCGCGTCGTTCTTTGCGAAGCTGCTGGGCTTGAGCTATGAAAAGGATACCGCCGGCAATCACGCCTTAAGCGCCGTTTCGAGCGCCACGCCCACGAAGTACGACGCCGGCCAGGCTTCCGCAACGCAGCCCGCTCAGCCCGCCAAGCCTATGACGATGGAGGACGTTACAGCGCTGTCTCTAAAGGGCGAAGAGCTTACGATGGCCGACGTGCGAGCGTTTGAAGGCTCCGATCATCTTTCGGGCATGTACGGCTGGAAATGCGATATTGACGAGGAGTATTACCTCTCGTGCAGCGCCTCTAGCGCGGACGGTCCGCTTTTAAGCGCTATGCTTATAAAAAAGACGCCTGGCGCGACGCAGGACGAATCGCCCGGCATCGAAATCCGCTATTGCGACGTGGAAGCGTTCGTCGAGCGCGGGGAGACCGTCGTGCGGCATTCGAATGTAACGAAGCCCGCATAAAGCGAACGCGCAAGAATGCGAAGAAGGATTAACTTCTATGGGATATGGGCTACTGAATATAGGGAGCCTGCTGTTAGGGCTGATTTCTTGGGCGTTGCCTATTGTGTGTCTCGCCAGACGGCACGGCGCTTCAAATAACAACTGGGCCGCTTTTTCGATATTAAGCGTCGTAGCGTGCGCTCTATCGTTATTCCTTCAGATAGTTTATCAGGACTACTTATGCTACAAGGCCACAGGCTCGGGCATTCATGGCAATGCATGGGCGGCAAGTCGTTTCAAGTGGTGTATATAGTACATGAAGGTGGAACTGTAACATCTTAATATGAAATGATACAATATTTTCCTACTGATACTTCGCAGCAAGAAATGAAGATGGAGGAATATGGATGAAAACCGCAGGAGGAATCCTTGCGCTAATCATGGCGCTATGCATAATGCTAAACACTGCCTGTTCAACCAACACTCTGCTGAGCAGCAGTACCACATCCTTTGAGAAATCTGCATCAACGCCTTCACCACCGTCAAATACCTCTAAGCCTTTAGAACCTTTTTCGGATGTTCGCGGAATCCATGAAACCGTAAAACTTAAATCTGGGGAATATATCACTGAGGATATATATACCTACTGGTTCAATCAAAATACGGTCTTTGAAGGCAATGAAGAAATCGCCGCCGCAGTTGTTGAAAGTGGTAAATCTCCTGGTTTGAATGTATCCGGCCTCCATGACCAGGGCATTACCGGAGAGGGCGTAACGGTTGCGATTATTGATCAGCCTCTTCTAACAGATCACCCTGAATACACGGGTAAAATCAAGAGTTATCACACTATTGGCTTAACCGAAAAGGATAACCCTTCCTCTATGCACGGCCCCGCCGTGGTGAGTCTGCTTTCAGGAAATACGATTGGGACATCCCCTGATGCCGAGATATACTATGTCGCATGTAAGTTTTGGGAGAGGAATGCGCCAGAGCTGGCCGCAGAGGCTCTTGATTGGTTAATTGATCAAAACAGGACTTTACCGGAGAAAGAAAAGATTCGCGCAGTCAGTATTTCCGCCGACTTAGGTAACACTGAAAATTATGATAATCCCGAAGCTTGGGATGCGGCGGTGCAGAGAGCGCAAGATGACGATATTTTAGTGCTGGATTGCAGGCAGGATTATGACACCTGCGTATTTTGGCCCGGCTATTTCAACCCGAACAATAGAGACGATATTACGACAAGCATGATCGGCAATCCTCGCGGTTCTTTTGGAGAGCCACCGGCGAATGCACTTGGCACGCCTGTTGGCTATCGTACAACTGCGGAGGTGTTTCGTAAAGGTGAGTTTTCCTATGCCTATGATGCAGAGGGAGGCCATAGCTGGGCTATTCCTTATGCGACGGGTATTCTGGCTTTGGGATGGCAGATTAACCCCGCGCTTACTGGACAGGATTTGATTGGCTTTGCGAGGCAAACAGCTTACATAAATGCAGATGGTTACAGTTTCCTAAATCCGACAGTCTTTATAGAGGCGGTTCGCGCAACTTTATGAGTTGTTGTTACTAAGGTGGAGACATATCCTAGATCAAAGGGGTCGCTGCGTAGTGTAATGATATTTGAGGAGTAGGGTAGACCTAATAGTTTTCCTCCACAAGTCTGACAGCTTCAATTCCGGTATTCTCGATTAGCTTATCAACTGACTGGCAAACACCTAATATCTCTGTATTGGTGTGACTTCCTAGCCCGCGTCGCCGTAGATAACTTCATCATCTTCGCGTATGAGCTTGTGGGCTTCGCTCACGTCATGGACATTCGCGGCGGTTGCCGTTACCGTATGGATGTAACCGGTTCCGGCGTCAACGCCAATGTGCGCCTTGTACATCCGAAGCATGATTTCGATCCCTCGCGCGGGGCGCGCCACCTTATTATCGAAGTATACAGGCTTTATATACGCCACCCATTCGTCCTATCGAGCCGTCTCCGACCACAGCGACTGTATCGCCGGGGTTTACGCCCGTTTTCCTAACGCCGTAGGGGGTTACATTTCCCATCAGTTCGCAGCAATAGGCAACGGTGCTTACAATAAAGCGTTACTCATTATCTCAATTCCTCGTACAATCTTATCCGGCGGTAAATGAGAATAGCCTAAAATAATTTTGTCGTTATGTTCCGGCTCTTTTACTATATAGAAACTGCCGACAGGATATACGCGGACGCCATTATCAACGATTGTATTTATGATTTCTCTTGTGAATATTGTGTCGTGGAATTGAACAACCACATGTAATCCTGTGGCGTGCCCTAGTACATCAAATCGACCCGGCAACCACTTGGATAGTTCTTTCATAAGAATACTACGATTTCTTCCGTAATATTTTTTCATCTTCCATATATACTTCTCAAAGCCGCCATTCTGGATGAATCGCGCCAGTGTATATTGTCCCAGCGAATCCGTATGAAGATCAGAATACGTTTTTAATTGCTTGTATTTTCCAAGAAGTTTCTGCGGCAAAATCATAAAGCCCAACCGAAGCGCGGGAGCGAGCACCTTGCTAAAAGAGCCGCAATATATTACCCGTTGCGGGTTCAACTCATAAAGCGAGCTGACGGGCGGCCCCTCATACCGAAATTCACTGTCGTAATCGTCCTCTACGACATAGCAGTCGTTTTGTTCAGCATATCTCACTAACTCCAACCGCATCTGTATTGGCAGAATACCGCCCAAAGGATACTGGTGCGACGGCGTGGTGTAGATAAATGAAATCTTCCTTTTGTCGTGTATTAATTCGGTACGCAGCCCTTTTTCGTCTGCGGGGACGCCTTCAATCGAACAGCCCGCCATAGTGATAACATTACGTAGACCCGAGTGCGATGGATTTTCAACCAAGACAGTTTTCTGGTTATCCCGTAGAATATGTGAAATCAAAGACAAGCCTTGCGTTGTACCCGATGTGATCATAATTTGCCCCGGAGCGCATGAAAGGCCCCTTGTACGGTACAGATACCCGGCGATTGCCTCCCGTAATTCCCATATCCCGGACGCGCCGCAATACCCAAATCCAGAAGCCGGGCCTTTTTGGCACACTTCCCTATAGATATTGCTCCATTCTTTTCGCGGGAAGTATTCAAGCGCCGGTATGCCTGTACGAAAGTCTATTATTTCCTTTTCGGGCGGCGCTTTCTCTGGCGTTATGATAAGTTTGCGCTCCATAGGTACGACGATATCCAAAGCGTGTAAACCATCGGCCACTACTGTACCCGAACCTTTATAGGTTTTTAGATACCCCTCCGCAATCAACTGGCTGTAAGCTTCAATGACGGTGTTTCTGGAAACCGACAATTCAGACGCCAAGCTCCGCGTAGATGGCAGCTTATGCCCTGACGCTAAATCGCCGTTCAATATCATTTCCCGTAGTTGCCGGTAAATTTGCCGCGCAAGCGTAAGCGGGCTTTCCCGATCCAGCTCAAGCCACATACCTATCTCCTCCGCTCGAAGTGGTTCTATGATTTTAGATGAAAATTGGAGCTTTTTACACCAATTCCAAGATGATAGAATTGTATCATTAAACTCAAGGGGAGTAAATATGGGTAGATTGTATTTGACAATAGCTTTTATTTTAGCCGGTTCTTCAATAGTGGCCGCGCGTTTTGTGTCGGATTACATCCCGCCTTTTACCGCTACCTTTCTCAGCTTAGTATTCGCGTCATTGACGGCTATCTTGTTTTGCGGAAAGAAAATGCTATGCGCCGCGAAGCAATTTTCTAAAGGAACTTGGACAGTCATTGCGCTGCAGGCCGTTTTCGGAAGTTTTCTTTTTAGAGTGTTTTTAACGCTTGGGCTGCAACACATTGGAGCGGCACAGGCCGGTGTTGTGACCGGCGCAACTCCGGCTATCACGGCATTGTTCACTTGGCTTATGCTGCGTGAGCGTTTTTCGCTTCGCACGGCGATTGGCATACTGATTACATTGGCCGGTATCCTGCTGGTACAAGGGTTCCCGTTTGAAACAGCGGCAGAGAATCTGAAACCGCTTGGGGTGTTGCTGGTTTTGGGTTCCGCGGCCTGTGAGTCCCTTTTCGCCACGTTATCACGCCGGTTGCATATGGATACGCGAGATAACGACGCGCTTTCCCCTGTGGTTCATGCCGGATATGTGAGCGCCGTCGCGATGGTTTTATGCTTTCCTCCCGCTTTGCTTGAATCGCCGTGGACAGCGATAGCAAGGCTGCCCGTCAGCGGATGGCTTGGCTTGGTGTGGTACGGAAGTATTGTAACAATCGTTGCTTTTGCGTGTATGTTCGCCGGGGCAAAGCGGTGCAGCGGTTACACGATTGCCGCGTTTGCGGGCATTATTCCGATTTCATCGGCTGTTTTCGCGGTGATTGTATTAGGTGAAACGATTGGTGCTTACCAAATTGCCGGCTGTATACTTGTAGTTTTAGCAACGCTTGTGATAAGTAAGAACAAAAAAGCATTTTAGCGATATAATAAAATAATTTATATAGAAGATGGAAGTATATTTTATAATAGGCGGCCTTACGTTGTGCCTTCTTTTCTTTAACATGGTTCAGTAATCTTTTCTTATTAGATGGTACACCTGCTTGACATTATCGGGCTACAAGTGTAGAATAAATTACGTTAGTCGCCTGCCGAGGAGGGATAGTGGATGGATTTTAAGATTGCCGATGCCGAATTGGAAATTATGCGTATCCTGTGGCGCGAAAATCGCCCGTTAAAGGTTGCGGAGTTTAAGGACGAACTTGAAAACAACAGAGGGTGGAACAAGTCAACGACACATACTCTTGTCGCCCGATTGCGTGACAAGGGGCTTATTGAACCAGCCGAGCGTTACGGCGTGGCACGGTATGTGCCTCTTATAACCGAAAACGATTACTACCTCTCTGCAGAAAAGGCTTTGCTTGAGAAATTTGGCGGAGCCAAAAAACTTGCGCTTGCCATGGTTCGCAACGGAAGTTTGACAGATAGCGATGTCGAGGAACTGCGCGCGTACTTTAAGATGGGTGGCGGTGAAAAATGAGCGAGTTTTTCAAAACGATACTTGTAATGTCCATATCGGGCGGTATTATCACAATTCTTTTATTTGCTTTGAAGCCGCTTGTTAAAAACCGTCTGCCGAAGTCGGCGCAATACTACTTGTGGCTCGTAGTTATAGCTGCGCTGCTTATTCCTGTATCTAAGCTGATAGCTTTGCCTATCGGACTAAACCCAATTTACGGAACAAAAGCAATGGTTGAAACCACCGTTCAAATATCGCCTTCAGACGCGCTTGGAGCCGCTTATCGCGCAATAGGAGACGCAGCTAACGGTGGGCTTGGTACTATACCTGTCCAAGTTGGGACATTACCCGGCGGCCTGAAGAACATGACCGAATTGTTCCATTCGCAAGTGTGGGTTGCGTTCGGCTCTTATGCTTGGGGCTTTGGTTTTGCGGCGGTACTAATCTACTATATTATAAGCTACTCTGTATTCACAAGACTTCGCCGACGCAGGAACATCGAGGCGAAGCCGAACGAATCGGCTATGCTCTTTGCTATGTGTGGAAAAAAACGAATACCGAAACTCTACCGCAACAAACTTGTGGCGACGCCTATGCTAATTGGAGTCTTTCGTCCGGCGATTATTTTACCCGGCTGCGAATATACTCACGCGCAGCTTCACTCCGTATTGCTCCATGAACTTACGCATTTACAGCGCAAAGACATACTGGTTAAATGGCTGTTGGTCGTTGCTTGCGCTGCCCACTGGTTCAACCCAATCGTGTGGCTTGCGCGCCGCGAGATTGACCGCATATGCGAGCTGTCTTGCGACGAAGCGGTCATACGCAATCTCGATACTGATGGCAGGCGGAACTACGGCGATACTCTGCTTTATGTAGCCGCCGATTCCAAAACTTCCCGCGCGGTTCTTTCAACAACAATGTGTGAGGAAAAGAAAGCTCTGAAAGAGAGGCTGGGCGCTATTATGAAAAGCAAAAAGCAAACGCGGCTGGCAATTGTTATGTCTATAGTTTTGATTCTTGCCTTCAGCGGCACGGCGATTGCGCTTGGCGCGGGGAGCAGCGAAAATAATGAAAGCACCACTAATCGAGATTTGCAGTATATTGGCTTCAACGGATTCTCGCTTGGAAGCGCCGTCAGCGGTAAACAGACTGCAACGCTTACGCCTACTGACCGCTATACAAATGGTGAATATGACTACAACTTTGAGGAAGCACGTTTTTCTGTGGACATGGAAACAAGGACAATTTGCAAGCTATGGCTTAATGTATATGAAACAGGAGCGGTATGTTCTCTCGACGACACTACTTCCATAAGTCCGTGGACAACTATATCACAAATACGCGGCTATTTCGGAGAGGGCAAACAAGGCTGGCAGGACAGAGGGCAAAGATTGCGCTACGTTGAACACAGGCAAACTCAGGGCGGTTTGACGGCCAAAGTGCGGTTTGTGTATGCGGACGATGAGTACAACCGATTGGTTTGGATTATCGCCGAAAGCAATTTACCAGCCTCCTCGCCAGTAAACGGCATGGGGCAGGAATACGAAAAACATGGCATTTCGTGGGATAGTGAGAGCAGGATGCTGTTTGACGGAAAGCTTGTCCGTTATTTTTGGGATGGATTCAACGTCGATGCCAATTCCTTCGCTACGCACTACGATTATCTAAACGAAGACGGCGTTGTCGATATCTATACCGTTCGCGACATCGTTTATGTTGGTGGCGGCGGTATCGATCTGTTTGGTGAGTTGCTCGATATTGTGGCGTACAGTCAGCAGGAGTTTGACGCAAGGGATATCGAAGACTTGCGTAATCCGCCGCGAGTGGCAGCCGCTTCCTCCGAATCAGGCGGCATGCCCGCGCCAAGCGCAAGCGGCCAGATGATACCGCAAGCAGCGGCCTCCAGTGAACGGTTAACACCTGACGAACTTGCGAGGCTATATGCTGCCTAAGAGCCTTTCGGTGTGACTTATGATAAAGCGAACGACCGCTTTTATTACGATGGAAAGCGGGTTCGCCGATTTATCGATATCAAAATATCAAACGGCGAAAGTTTGAGCAGCGGTAAATTCAAAGGAAGTATGATGTCGCGCAACGATGAATATGGTGAAATAAATATTGAAACGGTGCGCGATTTTACTGTCCTTGACGAAAACGGTTACGGGAAATTAACCGGGGTAATATCCGGGCGCAAATCGTTAGACAGCCGGGCGATACGGTTCGCGTGTCGGTACGAGAAAGGGCATGACATATGAGCCAGTTAACGTTTTTGGCGAGTAACCCGCCGTTTGACGGCATGGCGAAAGTCCGTGAAATCATTCCCGCTGAGTATCCGTTGCTTGAGGATTTCCTCTACCACGCGATATTCGTGCCGCCCGGCATGGAAGCGCCGCCCCGCGATATTATCCATCATCCCGATGTGTTTGTTTATATCGACGGGTTCGGCAGTAAAATCGGCGACATGGGCGTAGTGGCAGAAGTGGAAGGACGAATTGTCGGCGCGGCGTGGGAGCGTATCATTCCCGCGTTCGGGCATGTAGATAAAGATACACCGGAGCTCGCCATATCTGTTCTGCCGGAATACCGGGGCAGAGGCGTAGGCGCGGCTATGATGACCCGGCTGTTTGAACTGCTGCGGGAGAGCGGATACAAGCAAACCTCGCTTGCCGTGCAGAAAAGGAACGCCGCAACCAGCTTCTATCAGAGGCTGGGGTATGAGACCGTCCGCGAAAGCGAAGAGGAATTCATTATGATTAAGGACTTGCGCGATGCGCGGAAGGGGGCCGAACATGAGTGAAAAAGCGGACAGGCAGCAATTGCTCCGCGATCCAGGCGTTAAACCCACAAGCGAGATGATAGCGGCGGGGCTTGGGTCTGCTTATGAAATCTTTACGAAGTTTATCAATGAGTTAGAGAATCGATATGGCATTACGCTTATGGATTGGCGGTTTTATAATGACGGTAAAGCGTGGCTGTCTAAGGGCGAATACAAATGGACAACTCCGCGGGGAGCCAATAAAGTGAAGCCTATCTTCTGGCTTTCGATTTGGGAGGGTTTTTATAAGGTATCCTTTTACTTTTCCGTAGATGCCCGAAATGAGTTGCTGAATTTGCCTACTAGCGCGAAAACGAAAGATATTATCGCTAACGCTAGCCCGAAAGGCAAGACGGCACGGTTTATCCCCGTGGTCTTGGACATCGACAACGACCGGCAACTCAGCGACATATATGTAATCGCGGAGTTTCGAAAAATCAGAATACGGTAGGGCGAACTAATCACGGTTAATTGCGCGTTATACACATTAAGATCACAAATTACACACAATTTACCCCTTAATTTCTCACTATAAATATGATAAAATGCTATAAGTTTTATGAGTTTGATGTAAAAGGAGTTTATTCTGCTGATGAAAAAAACGCTGTTTATAAGACTGTCGGCGCTGATAACGGCGCTGTTTTGCTTTGCTGCCTTCGCCGCGTGTTCGGCCCCCGCCGAACCCGCGCCGGACGCAACCGCGACCCTTGCACCGGACGCGAAGGTCTACCAGGAGGAAACCCTCGACATCTCGCAGCTTCAGTATCTCCAAGAAGTGCGCACCCTAGCTAGCGGCGACCTCGCGGGAATAGGCAGCGATTTAGCAACAGGCGCGGCCGTGCTTCATCGCCTAGGCGACGACGGCAAGTCCGCAAAAAGCGTTCCGCTGACGACAAACAACGACGGGAATGTCGTGTATTATATCGACGATGAGGGCGGCGTCTATATCCACGAATCGGCGCTTCCCGAGGTTCTTGCCGGGCTGGCCGCCAGAGGCGGCGATTCGTCCGGCGATGACGCGGACAGCGGCGTTACTTCTGTTGTACGCCATCTTGATTCCGACGGGAAAGAGCTCTCCCGCGTAGAGCTGGAGAAGCCGCCCACGAGCGGAACCGGCGCGAATACGGACATGTATGCAGACATGGTCTTCTCGCTTGGCATAGATGAGGAAGCGGGGCGCGTCTACGAAAACATGCAGTCGCAGGTGCGTATCTACGATCTTGAAACGGGCGAGTATCTAAAGACGGTCGATAACCAAGCCGGAGGCATGGATAATATGGTCGTCATGGGCGGTGGCGACGTATGCGAATGGAGCTACGGCGAAGGCGGCGTCGTTATCCGCCGCCACGATCCCGTCACCGGCGAGGAGAAGTGGAGCCTGAACGAGACGGGCTATCCGAACAATATTTCCTACTCGGCTGCGGACGGCAAGCTTTATGTCCGCTTGGATCGCAGGCTCGTGGGAATCGACGAAAACGGCGAACGGGAAACGCTGCTGGAGCTGTCGGATTTCTCCGTTATGAGCCCGTTTACTTATATCATTGACGTAGCCGTCGGCAAGGAGGGGATGGTTTACTGCCTGTTGCAAGATCAAAGTAACCTGGATCGCATGCTGGACGATATGGAAAAGGCGATCGGCGAGATGGAGGCGACGCTCGATAAGAACCCGGACGCGACCATAGAGGAGCTCAACGCAGCCGTTGCGCCCAGCGTCGGGAGTTTGTATGCCCTCAAGCTCGTACGCCTATACCTTACGGAAGCGGCGAACATCCCCCCTGTTCAAGAGATAACCGTTTCGATATTATCCGAGAATTCCACGCTCTCGGGCATGGCCAGCGCCTTCCACGCCGCCAACCCCGGCTACCGCGTTAAGTTTAAAGAGATGATCCCGCAAGGAGAGATGCTGCAAATGCAGCGGGGCGATATCGATTACAGCGAGCTCATCCAGCGGGTGAACACGGAGATCATCAGCGGCAAGGCGGCGGACGTACTGACGCTCGCGGGGTTGCCCTACGAATCATATGCCCGAAAGAATATACTTGAAGACTTGCTCCCATACATGGAAAACGACCCGGAATTCAACCTCGCGGACTACAGGGCGAACATCTTTGACGCCATGAAGATGGACGGCAAGCTCTACGCCCTTCCGACGAATTTCTCCGTATCCGTTTTGCCCAGCAAGCAAGGCGTGCTAACGAAGCCCGAGCTTACCGCGCCGGAATTCTTCGATAAGCTCTTCTCACTCAAGCCAGAAGAGATACCCCGCAAGGACGCCGCGACCCTCTTCGGCTCGCTCTTCCAGGCCAACGTTTCACAGTTTACGGACGCTTCGGGCAATATCAACCTGGAAGCTCCCGAATTCATCGCGTTTCTCGATAATATAAAGAAAGCGGATGAGCTGTATAAATCCTTGCCCTCGGATGCTTCTACCGGCAGCGCGTTCTATGTCTCCGGCGATAGTAGCTCCATGGCCATGCCCATGTCCGATAACGATCAAATATTCGCGATGGATCTAACCAGCATCGACTCCTACTCCTCCGCGCCGCTGTTTAAACAGCAGTTCGGCAAGGAATACGAGCTGCGCTTTACACCCAGCTTCATGGGCGCGAACGTGAAGGGCTTCTCTTCCGACAATATCTACGGCATCAATCGCGCCAGCGCGAATAAGGACGCCGCTTGGCAGTTCCTGAAATTCCTCATCAGCGAGGGGATGCAGAGCGCCCAGTTTGCCAACTACGGCTGCCCCGTCAATCTGCGCGCCAGCGAAAGGATGGTCAAAACCTACCTGCGGGAGGCGGATCTCGTCGTGCGCCAGTTCGCGCTCCAGCAGCGCTTGCTCGGTTCCGAATATGTTGAGAACAATACGTATTTAAAGACGTACATTGAGAATCAGTTTAACCAATCGGATGGGGATAAGCTCGAAGCCATGATGAGCGGTGCGGATACAATGCTTTCCTACGATACCACCATGCTGGACTTGGCCATGGAGGAGCTCGACCCATTCCTCAAGGGCCAGAAGAGCGCGAATGAGACGGCTAAAACGCTCCAATCCAGGCTGTCGATGTATCTAAGCGAGCAGCAGTAGCAATGTTGGCGTTAGAAATATGGGCGTATCATGACTGGAGGGGGTATGAAGGAAAGCAGATTGTTTAAAATAGTGTATCATTTGATAAACAAAGGCCATGCTACCGCCCCGAATTGGCTGATATTGAGCAATAATATCACCGAAGAAAAAACCTGACGCATGGTGTCGGGTTTTTTTCGTTAAAATCAAAATAATCAATAAAGAAAGAGATGGTGTGAAATATGAAAGATATTCTTGATTTTCTCGAAGTAAATGTGAACGGAAAAACCTTGTACACAAAAGAATTGGTCTATGAACTTGAAAACGGTGCTTTAGAGGGCGTCTATTCAGACCAAATCTCTTTTTCCAACCTCAAATATTCCAAAAGCGGATTTCAGTTGGATATGTTTATTGTATCCAACGAAAAAATATGGGTAATGAATAATGGACAGCGTGAAGCGCTAAGAAAAGATTTCAGCGGCGTTTCTCTATTTCGCTTTGAACTTGCTAAACGCAAAAGCACAGATAGCGTTACAGGTATTTTCCGCTTTATCTCCGCTTCGGGGAAAGATGTTGCGGCAGAGGCTATTATAAGCAGTATCAATGATGTTCGGCTTGATAAAGGTGTATTACGGCTGAAAGAAGAACAGGTATTATACCGTGATCAGCCCGTTCAAGATGGCCGCTTTAAACCTGTTGCGTTTAGGTCGGATCAGCGCTTTTTTATTGAGGACGGCAAGCTGCATTATGAATATGATGGCAACAGCTTCGATGTAGATACAGCGTCAATGCAACGCAAAGCATCTTCGGACAATTTTCCGCCGTTCATTTCGATGGAAAGGTAGGTTTTTATTTTAGCAGAGGCGCTTCGGGTCAATGTGACCCGAAGCGTGAAAACCTCGCTTTAGCGCTTATTTTATGTCTCCGAAAACGGGAATTCCGTCTTCTATTATAACGTTACTCCACGATGTTGAAGCTAATACCAATCGTGTGGCGGGCTCCGTCTTTCAGGATAAACTGTACTTCAAACCCATAAAACCCTGGAGCCGCCGGCGTGAAGGTAACCGTGCCGTCCTCAGTCAGTTCGCCGGGAGAGATAGTTGCCGCATCGGCATTGCTCACTGTAATGACGGCGCGCTCGGCGCTCTCTCCTAAAAGAATATCCTGGGTAACGCTTTCACCAAGCTTTACATCTGTTTTTCCTGGAGAGTTCGTTTCCCCAAGTCCGTAATCAAGACAGGAAAACGCCCATAGGCCTTCCCCGATTTCCCTTGTTTTCAGTTTACCCGATACAATAGCTCCCGCATCAATTTGTACGGTATAATCTTCGTTGGCTTGCAGTTGCTTCCCCAACCAGACCCTAACCTCCGTACCGCTTTTCCAGTTGGCAAATGCAAGCGTTTCCGCGTCCGGCTTTACGAATTCGATTTTTTCGGCATCCGATATATCGCACTGAAAGAATACTTCTCCTTTTCCATCATATACGGTTAAGGCTCCGGTTCCAGCGCGAACATCTTCCCGCTTGAAGAGCATATTGAGATTTTCAAAGCCCGCGCAGGTTTCTCCATTTGGATCAAAAATAGCCTGTCCAATGGAATCCTCCGGCAAGGCCGCGTTCGTGCCGCGTACATCGGACTCATTCCACGGATAAACGGTGGTTAGATAAAAAGAGCTGCCGCCGTTTTCGAAATCCAGATTGCCGCCGTCGGGAGCGGTGAAAAAGACGCTGTCGATCTGGAAATTATGCAGAAGCGTTTGGGCGGTGCTGTTTAGTACGTTATAAATTAAATCCTCCGCGTCGGATACGCGATAGTCGTCCTTCTGATTTCTCGGCGGAGCGGTATAAATGGCGCTCTTTTCGGCAAACGCGACGGTCAGGCTTTTTCCATCGTCTCCCGAGGACACCGGGTTTTCAAGCGTCAAATCCCAGCCGGTTTCCTTTGCCAGCGCGGCAAGGAGCGCATCTGGCGCAGCTTCTCCATCGTAGGGGACTTCTTTTAAATTTTCCGAAAGGCCGATTAGTAGCTTCTTACTCTCGTTCTCTTGCGATAGAACAGCGGCTGAGGATACGTTCGATTCCGCGGCTTCTGTTCCGGCAGACGGTTTTGCTGAAGCGCCGCCGGCTATAAGTAGCAGCGACAGCAGTATGCCCGAAATGGTGCAAATTCGTTTTTTCATTATTGAATACTTCCTTCCATTTTATATTTTTCACATTTTATATTTTTACGTTGATCCATTTATATTTTTAGGCGATTATAAATAAACGCTTGCCTAAATTATCCATTTACTCACTCGGCATAGTGTTGTATAAGGAAGCATTATACGTAAGTTGCGTGAGTGATTTTATACTACCATTTTTATAAGGGGAAAGGCTGAACCTTAACAACTTTTAAGGTTGGGCGCTTTTTGAGTTTCCTCATCCGGTATGATAATATAATTGCAAAACTATTTGTCAGGCGTTGGGTTTGATGCGACTATATATTTGCGGCATTCAAAATATCTCAATTATGGACGGGCTGTCGCTTGTGACTGCCGGCCGGCGAGAACGCATTCATAGGTTCGTTCGCGCGGCAGACAAACAACGCTGCCTTGTAGCCGGCCTTCTGTTGCGGCGGTTTTTTGGCGTTAAAAGCGAAGATACGCTGGCTTATGGCGACAAAGGAAAGCCCTATTTCAAATTGGGCGGGCCGCGTTTTAATCTTTCGCACTCTGGCGATTACGTTGTGCTGGCTACCGCCGCAAGCGAAGTGGGCGTGGATGTGGAAAAAATAGAGCCGTACCCGGACGCGCTCGCGCAGCGTTGTTTTACGCCGCCGGAATACGCATGGTTGAAACGTCAGGACGGTATGGAGGCTTTCTATCGCCTATGGACCGCCAAGGAAAGCGTCATGAAGGGCGCCGGTCTGGGTTTGTCCATGCCGCCCGAGAGCTTCAGCGTGCTGCCGTTGGAGCGGGGTGCGCACAAGATAGGCGGCGACATCTGGTTTTTCCATTGGCTGCCCTTAGACGGACATATTGTGTGCCGGGCCGTAAGCGGCGCGGAAGAGGCGACCGAGGTAATTTATGTGCAGGCGGATGAACTTATGAAGCCGCCCACAGCGAACAACAAATAGACCATGTTGGGAGTGTAATCATCTCTGTGTAAATGGAATAATCCACCGAACTTAGTTTATACTATAGCTGCGGCATAAACGGGGCAACGCTGAGGAGCGCCCCC
>QMCD01001451.1_pt1 | contig 15344 bp, 9 predicted proteins | sample 1821841 | NCBI WGS metagenome assembly QMCD01 (sample SAMN01991225, study PRJNA193472) | Termite gut metagenome, whole genome shotgun sequencing project. | isolation source: worker | host: Macrotermes natalensis | reverse complement strand
TTGCTCAAACTATTTTGTAGTTTATCTCAACTGATGCCGGTTTGCTCAAACTATTTTGTTTTTGACAAAATGACAATGCAAAAATACAAATATTTTTTAATTCTGAATAAATACAATAAAAAAATAATCATACCGAATTACTTCACTGTATTAGCAAAGACAGAAACTAAACAAAAAAAAGAGGAATGCCTTGCAGCATCCCCCCAAACCAAAATGAAAAATCAAATATATCCTCTTTTTGTATTTTCTCAACTTAAAACGATTGATGTTAGTTTATATTGTTAATATCGTATTTTTCCGTCATCATAATTTCGGATAAAATTCTCCAGTTCATCAATGCCTATTTTCTTTACAATAATCTTTTTATCCTTATCCAAGACAAAAATAACAGGAGTAGTCTGCACATCGTAAACCATTCGATAATCCAGATTGGCTTTGTTTCCGCCTACATTAATCCAGTTCATGCCCTTTTCGATAATGCGTTCTTTCCATTGTTTAATATCGGTAGTCATACAAACAGCATATATTTCAAAGTCAAGACTGTCATGTGCCCTGTTATAAAAATCTACCAGTTTGGGCGTTGCCGATTTACAATGTCCACAATTCAAATCCCAAAACCACATAACAGTATATTTTCGTTTACTTTCATAATTGGAACGAAATACATCATTGGTATCAGGCATATATAGTTCCGGTGCCTTCTGTCCGATTAAAATATGGCTTAATTTTTCCGCCTGATTAATCATGCGTTCCAATACGGCTTCATTCGTCCACGGGCAACATCCTTTGGCATAATATTCCTTTACCATGTGGACAAAAACAGCATCATGTGCCACATATTGACTCCGTTCATATTTATTGGTAACATACCAAATGATATATTTATACAATTCGGTATTGCCTTTGGTCTTGGCAACTAAAATATCCGTGTATTTAATAAGACTGTCCACCAAAGGAGGAATAATCTCATCATAATAATATTGCAGCTTTTGATAAAAGACAGGTGTATTTAATATAGCCGGTTCTTGTAAATCAATATTATCCCAATAATGATTTATATAATAGTAATATGCAAAGTTAGAATCGACCAAAGAACCATCCGGATTTATGGGAGGTTCCGGCACTTGAATATCCCGATTTACCAATTGTGCCTTTCCAAATAATGAGTTGCGATGCAAATCTATATACTCTGTCTGGAAACTCATCATGCTATCCCTGTATTTCAAACGTTCTTCTTTTTGCTTTTCAATAAAAGTCCGGTCAGGATTTTCCGATTCCTCTTCTTTTTTAATATCGTTACTGATATTTATTGCCTTACGTTGGTAGTCAGACATCTTATACATAAAATTCAGCATAATATCATTTTCAGGAGAACCTGTAAAACGAATATTACTCATAATATCAATTGCACCCTGATTAACATCGGCAACCGCCGTAAACGAAAATGAGGAATCTATGACAAAATCCATATATTTTACCTTATCCTGACTTGCCAAAAGATAAATTCCTCTGGGTACCAAACTGTCTTTTTTCATAATAAAAGTATAAGGCTCTTTTTTGGATACGTACAATGTATCATACATATAATTTTTGTCTGCATAATAGGTTGCAATGTACAATAAGGTATCTGGAATCCCTTTGAATACAAATTTAATTTCAGAGCCTTGTGAATCCGTTTTTTTACCTTTCTTTTGGGCAAAAAGATTTCCGCCACTCAAAAAGAATACTGCCAACAAACCAAATACAAAAACTGTTTTATTTATTCTCATCTTCATTATGTTTAAATTTGAAATAAACTTAAGATATATCATTTAATTATATTTCTATTTTTATCTTGTTTTAATAATTAAAAGTTAAGACGCTTTCAATAACGAAATTGTTGCCCGAATTGTTATTATTACACTAAAGTTATTCATGTGAATCAAAGGTTGAAACATAAATGACAGAAGTTATACAAGTAATAACTTCCTGTAACTTCATTTAACTTGTGTAGCTTCTATAACCTACACAATACCTTCTTTCAATAAATCGTGCAAGTGCACAATGCCGACATATTTATTCTTATCTGTCGCCAATACGCTGGTAATATTAAAATTTCTCATTATTTCCAATGCTTTTACCGCCAATTGATTTATATCTATGGTCTTTGGGTTTTTGCTCATTACATCTTTTGCTGTTATTTGCTGAAGATTATCTGTTTTTTCCAGCATTCTTCGCAAATCCCCATCGGTAATGATTCCGGCAATCTCGCCATTATCAATTACAGCCGTAACTCCCAAACGCTTGGAAGATATTTCGTAAATAATCGTTTTCAAATCGGCAGAAGGACTTACCTGAGGAATTTCATTCGCATTACAAAGTTGCTCTACCTTTAAATATAATTGCTTTCCAAGCGTCCCTCCCGGATGAATACGGGCAAAATCTTCAGGAGAAAATCCCCTCATGGCAATCAAGCATACTGCTATGGCATCACCGATAACAAGTTGTGCCGTTGAGCTTGCCGTAGGAGCCAAATTGTTGGGACAGGCTTCTTTGGAAACACTGCAATTTATAGCATAGTCAGCATTTTTTGCCAGATAGGAATCCGTATTGCCGACAATAGCGATTATTTTGCTTCCAAGCATTTTAATTAAAGGAATCAACAAAGTAATTTCCGGAGTATTTCCGCTTTTGGAAAGGCAAATCACAATGTCATTTTTCTGGATAATTCCCAAATCTCCATGAATGGCATCGGCGGCATGCATAAAAATAGCAGGTGTTCCGGTCGAATTAAATGTCGCAACCATCTTTTGTGCGATATTGGCACTTTTCCCTATTCCGCACACAATTACCCTACCATTATCATTATGATAAATATCTTCCACCGCAGCCACAAATTGATCATCAATATAATCAGCTAATAAGCGTACTGCATCGGCTTCTTGATGAATACATTTTGCGGCAATTTGCCGTATTTCTTCTTTCGTTTTCACAATTGTTTTCTTCTTTAGGATTTGCAAAGTTACATTATTTTTTTAATACATTAACATGAGTTTGGGGTTGCACCCAATGGTGGCAATGGTAAATGAGTGAATGAGTAAATGAGTAAATAAGTGAACAGGTGAACGAGTAGACAAGAGGGCATCTTGGCGAGGCACGAAGCCATATAGAATTGCACGCTCTGCTGTCGAGTGTTACCAATAATGTTTGTTGGTTTCATTACTTTTTGTTTACTATTTCTTATTTTGTTAGTACATCACTTTTAATCCTGGATTGCTTCTTCCTCGTGCCTCGTCATCGCAATGACGGAGTGCGTTTATTGGATTCACCACTTTTTTCCCGCAGGTAACACTACGTTCACCGACGGTTATGAAAATAAAGCCTTTTCAAGCTAAAGCTAAGGTATTGTTGATTATTTATCATTGCATCGTTTTCTTATTTACTTATTCCCATATTTTCTTATTTACTCATTCCCTTTTCTGCTCCGAATTCTCTTTGCTGTCTTCGTAGTTTGCAATTTTTCTTCGCTACCTCAAAAAAAGTTTTATCTTTGCAAATTATTTTTTGAGTTGGGAAAAATCACATTGTATGAGTAAGAATTTAGTTATTGTAGAGTCACCGGCAAAAGCAAAAACCATTGAAAAGTTTTTGGGAACAGATTACACCGTAAAATCAAGCATGGGTCATGTACGTGATTTGCCGGAGAAAAAATTAGGGATAGATGTAGGAGATAATTTTACACCTTTATATGAAATTCTCCCCGGGAAAAATAAAATAATCAATGAATTAAAAGCCGAAACAAAAAAAGCCGAAATGGTCTGGCTTGCCACCGACGAGGACCGTGAAGGAGAAGCCATTTCATGGCATTTGGCAGAAGTATTAAACTTATCTTCAGAAAAAACAAAACGTATTGCTTTCCACGAAATCACAAAATCAGCAATAATTAAGGCTATCGAAAATCCAAGGGAATTAAATCTTGACCTGGTAGATGCTCAACAAGCCCGGAGGGTTTTAGATAGATTGGTTGGATTTGAGCTGTCTCCTGTTTTATGGAAGAAAGTAAAGCCCGCCCTTTCCGCCGGACGTGTACAATCGGTTGCTGTTCGCTTGATTGTGGAACGGGAAAAGGAAATAAATAAATTCAAATCCGTTTCTGCATATCGTATCGTTGCCGATTTTGTTCTCGAAGATAAAAACGGAAAAGTGATTAAATTCCAGGCGGAATTAAATACTCGCTTTCCTGCAAAAGAAGAAGCGGAGTCCTTTTTGGAGAAATGCAAGGATGCTGTTTTTTCGGTTGATGCTGTTGAAAAGCAACCTGTAAAAAAATCCCCTGCTCCACCTTTTACAACTTCTACCTTACAGCAGGAAGCATCCCGCAAGCTGGGGTTTTCTGTTTCCCGAACGATGACGGTTGCACAGCAGTTGTATGAATCGGGATACATCACATATATGCGTACCGACTCTGTGAATTTGTCCGACCTCGCATTGGCAGATGCCAAAAGAGAAGTTATGGAAAACTACGGAGAAAAATATTCCAGGACACGCAAATATGCCACCAAGTCAAAAGGAGCACAGGAAGCCCATGAAGCTATTCGTCCATCTTATATGAACCGCCATACCATTGATACAGGCGATAATTCCCAAAAACGCTTGTATGAATTGATTTGGAAACGAACCATTGCATCTCAGATGACAGATGCACAATTTGAAAAAACAACTGTTGACATTAATATATCTACTACAAAAGAAAAATTTATCACCGTTGGCGAAGTATTGCTCTTTGATGGATTCCTGAAAGTATATCTCGAATCCCGTGATGATGAAGATGGAGATGATGACAGAGCCGGAGAACTCCCCGCAATGACTCAAGGAATGATCTTGCCGATGGAACAGATAACAGCTACACAAAAGTTTACCCAACAGCCTTATCGTTACACGGAAGCAAGCCTGGTGCGAAAGTTGGAAGAATTAGGCATTGGAAGACCTTCTACTTATGCTCCTACAATCTCCACTATTCAAAAGCGGGAATATGTTACCAAAGGCGATAAGGAAGGATTTGAGCGGGAATATAATATCTTGCTATTAAAGAAAAATACTATTTCGCAAAGCACTAAAAAAGAAAAAGTGGGATACGATAAGGGCAAGCTCTCTCCTACCGACATTGGTGTAATTGTTAATGATTTTCTAACCGCTCATTTTGAAAATATCATGAATTATGATTTTACGGCTAAGGTCGAGAAGCAATTTGATGATATTGCAGCAGGCAAACAGGAATGGGAGAAAATGATAGCTGACTTTTATTCCAAGTTCCATAAAACGGTAGAAGAAACGCTTGAAACGTCAGAAAGAGCCAGTGGTGAACGCCTGTTAGGAATAGATCCTGCCTCAAAGAAAAACGTTTATGTAAAATTAGCCCGATACGGTCCTGTGGTTCAAATCGGCGAAACCAGTGATGAGAATAAGCCACAATTTGCCAAATTACTATCAAATCAAAGTATAGAAACCATTTCGTTTGAAGATGCTTTGGATTTATTCAAACTGCCGCGTACCGTTGCCATTGTTGATGGTGAAGAAATGATTGTTAATGTTGGGCGTTTTGGTCCTTATGTTCGATATAAGGGAAAGTTTTATTCTATTCCCAAAACGGAAAACTTATTGGCAATTGGTGAAGAAAGATGTCTGGAAATCATTCAGAAAAAAAATGAAAACGATGCAAAGAAAGCTCCTGTAACTATAGGAACGCATAACAATATGGATGTATCGGTTGCTGTCGGAAGATATGGTCCTTATGTATCATATAACAAACATTTTTATTCATTGCCTGCTGATACGGATATACACAAAGTAACACTTGAGCAAGCTATTGAAACTGTCAAAAAATCAGAAGAAAAGAATCTTGTTAAGGCATTCGAGGAAAATACAGAAATCCGAATCGTAAACGGACGTTATGGTCCGTATATTTCTAAGGGAAAAAGCAATTATAAGATTCCCAATGATAAAAATCCTAAAGAATTAACTTATAAAGAAGTTCTTGAAATTATTGAACAGGGCGATAAGGAAAAGCCAAAGAAAAAAGTAACACGAAAGAAGAAATAAAGCTCAAGCCTTCAAGGTTTAATACATAACACATGGCAGACATCGAATTATTTTTCAACCCTATTGATTCTGATATTGTTGATCTTTTAGACAATATGTCAGCTAATAGAATGGGGAAAAAAATAGGTATTCATACTATCGGAGACTTTCCCGACTTAAGCAATGTTTCCATTGCGATTCTTGGAGTGGAAGAAGAGCGTAATGCTTTTAATAATCGAGGTTGTGGCTTGGCACCGGATGCGATACGGAAGCATTTCTACCAATTGTATTATCAGGAAAGAATGCCTGAAATCGCTGATTTGGGAAATTTGAAAATAGGAAAACAACCCAATGACACTTACACTATTTTAAGCGAAATTCTTGCCGAATTGATAGAGAATGAAATTATTCCGGTCATTCTGGGAGGAAGTCAAGATATCACGTATGCAAATTATTTGGCTTACGAAAAATTGAATCGTGTAACCAACATAGTAGCTATTGACCCAAGTTTTGATATAGGTAGTGAAAAGGAACCGATAATGTCAAATGCTTATGTGAATAAAATAATTTTACAGCAACCTAATTTCTTATTCAATTACAGTAACATCGGTTATCAAACTTATCTGGTTGATCCTTCCGATTTGGATTTGATGAACAAGTTACTTTTTGATGTATATCGTTTGGGGTTGGCTCGGACAGATTTAATCGAATGCGAACCGATTATTCGTGGAGCAGACATGTTGTCTTTGGATATTTCGGCACTTCGTTTTTCGGATTCTCCAGGATGTAGAAACGTAACACCCAATGGTTTTTATGGCGAAGAAATCTGTAAAATGATTCGTTTGGCAGGTGTGAGTGAAAAACTGACTTCTTTTGGAATTTACGAATATAATCCTACTTGCGATATTGCCAATCAAAGTGCGATATTAATTGCAGAGATAATCTGGTACTTTATTGATGGTGTTTCCATCCGCACAAACGATACTCCCAGTCTGGCAAAAAACAATTTCTATAAGTATTTTGTTTCTTTACATGACAATGCTTACGAAATCGTTTTTTACAAAAGCAAAGACAGTGGACTGTGGTGGATGGAAATCCCTATTAATGAGGCGGAATATTCAAAATTTAAACGGCATTATATTCTTCCCTGTTCTGCAAAAGATTATGAAATCGCCTGCATGAACGAAATTCCGGAGCGCTGGCTACAAACTTATAAGAAAATTAAAGCCTGATTAATGAAGCCTGTATATATTATTAATAACATTGCAAAAAAATATTTTTCATCACATTTTAAAGATGTGGAGCGTGTGATGCAACACCCACACGATTGTCAGGAGCAATGTTTTGATAATCTTATTAATAAGGCAAAACATACTGACTGGGGAAAGCAATACGATTATCATTCTATCAATCATTACGATGTATATAAAGAACGGGTTCCCATTAATGATTACAATTCGCTCTATCCATATATAGAACGGATGATTATGGGAGAGAAAAATGTATTGTGGGAAGGAAAGGTAAACTGGTTTTCAAAATCTTCCGGGACTAGCGGAAGCAAAAGTAAATACATTCCGGTGAGTTGGGATTCCTTACTTCATTGCAATTATAAAGGCGGAAAAGATACATTTGCCATGTATCTGAACAATCATCCCGATTCAAAACTATATACAGGAAAATATCTTTCTTTATCGGGTTCGTGGCGTAGTTTTGACATGAATGCCAAAGCATATTGCGGAGATGTATCTGCTATTTTATTGAATTTCATTCCCCGCTGGGGACATTATTTCCGCACTCCTTCCAAAGAAATTACTTTAATGAGTGACTGGAATGAAAAAGTAGATGCTTTTGCTCAGTATACCCGTAAGCAAAATGTTACATCTTTGGCTGGTGTTCCTTCCTGGATATTAATGATTATCCGCAGAATATTGGAATTGGAACAAGTGGAAGACTTATCAACAGTTTGGCCCAATCTGGAATTATTTATGCACGGTGGTGTTAATTTTATCCCTTATAAAGATCAGTACAAAGCATTGATTCCGAATGATAAAATGTATTATCAACAGGTCTATAATGCCAGCGAAGGCTATTTTGCCGCCCAAGATCTTTCCAATAGCGATGAGATGTTGCTGTTTTTGAATAATGGCGTTTTTTATGAATTTATTCCTTTGAATGAATTCGGGAAAGAACATCCCAAGGTTTTAACGCTCAGTGAAGTAGAAACAGGTGTAAATTATGTATTGGTCATTTCTACGAATGCGGGATTGTGGCGTTATGTGATTGGCGATGTGATTCAATTTACGTCTTTAAATCCGTACCGCATTATCATAAGCGGACGTACAACACACTTTATCAACGCTTTTGGAGAAGAATTAATGGTTGATAATGCCGAAAAAGCCTTAAAGGAAGCCTGCTTACAGACTCAATCCATTATTTCGGAATATACGGCAGCTCCGGTTTATCTGGAATCCGACACTAAAGCTGCCCATGAGTGGCTGATAGAATTTAAAGAAAAACCTTCTAACTTAGAGTTATTTACTACTATTTTAGACAACGAACTAAAAAAGCAAAATTCAGATTACGAGGCGAAGCGTTCTAATGATATTCTACTCCAAAAACCTATCGTCCAGTCCATCCCAAAAGGAACTTTTATTGCATGGCTCGCCTCTAATAAAAAACTCGGTGGACAGTACAAAGTAATCCGCTTATCTAACGACAGAAAAGTGATAGAGGAGATAAAACAATTTATTTGATTTTTTCCAAAAAAAAGATAGCAAGAAAGTACAATAGTCTTTCCAAAAGTACTTTTATCCAAAGTTTTTAATTATCAATGAAAAATTATTTTATTGCAACCTCACTGGAAGTTTCATGGGTTGAAATATGTTATTTCATCGTTTGAAATATTCTATTTTAACCTTTAAAATAATTTGTTTCATGCTTTGAAATAAATTATTTATTATTAGGAAAGAAATTGTACATTTCTACATATTCATCAAACAAAGGCTCTGTATCAATTCCTTCCTTGCGGAAAAGCTCGCGGATAAAATCCTGATCTTCGGGTTTGATAGGAAGCACTTTATTGCGTATGCGGTAATAATAGCTGTGTCCAAAATGAGCGTATATCTGTCGCTTTATCTCAGGGTATTGCGTATACGACAAGTTGTCATATAAATGAGTAATACCGTAGGCATAACGCGTTAAGCGATTAGCTTGGAAATAAGGACATGTTGCATGTTCGGCGACATATAGCGGATTGATTATCGAAAAATATGCAACGTCTTTATTTACAAGAGTCCCTATCTTAAAACGCAAGCATTCGGCAGAACGCAAACATGGAGCATTTAAGCAATGATCATAACCGGCAGGAACATCTTTGTAATCAAAATTTTCTTTCATATTGCTATTGAGATTTATATATAAAGGATTTATTAAAAGAACAAAAGCCCATAAAACAGCATGTTTACAGGCTTTTTGACTAAAATTAATTTCATTTTCAGTGTCCTCGCAGGGACTCGAACCCTGGACCCATTGATTAAGAGTCAATTGCTCTACCAGCTGAGCTACGAAGACTTTCATTGCAAAGATATATTTTTTTTATATATGATTTGGTATGAAAAAGACAAACATCAATTCTGGGACATACTTTCAAAGCAAAAACAGTAAATTCTTACGCCATTTTTTCGTATCTTTGCATAAAAAAAGGATTTATGCAAATTAACACATTGACAGCGATTTCACCCTTGGATGGACGATATTATCACATCGTTTCCAACTTGTCGGATTACTTTTCGGAATATGCACTCATTCGGACGAGGGTTTTGGTTGAAATTGAATATTTTATTGCATTGTGTGAGCTTCCATTGCCGGAATTGAAAGATATAGATTCCGCTTGTTATCCGAAATTGCAAGCTATTTATCAGAATTTTACACAAGAAGATGCACTCAAGATAAAAGAAATTGAAAAAACAACCAATCACGATGTCAAAGCGGTTGAATATTTTCTGAAAGAAAAATTTGAGGAATTAAATCTTGGTACATATAAAGAATTTATTCATTTCGGACTTACCTCTCAGGATATCAACAATACAGCTATACCTTATCTTTTACGGGAATTTCACCAAAATGTCTTGCAAAGAGAATTAAATGCACTTTTGCAAAAGCTCTCATCACGGGTAAAATCATGGATAGATATTTCAATGCTGGCACGCACGCACGGACAGCCTGCCTCCCCTACTACATTAGGAAAAGAAATATATGTTTTTGTTGAGCGTATTGAAAATCAAATAAAATTATTGAATCAAATTCCTTTTTGTGGAAAATTCGGCGGAGCAACGGGCAATTTCAATGCTCATCATGTTGCTTATCCTTCGATTGATTGGGTGAAGTTTGCTAATGATTTTTTAGCTAATAAACTGGGATTAATTCGTCAGCAAACGACAACACAAATAGAGCATTATGATAACATGGCTGCTTATTTTGATACATTGAAACGTATTAATAATATCATTATTGATTTTAATCGCGATATTTGGACATATATTTCGATGGAATATTTCAAACAGCAGGTAAAAGCCGGTGAGGTAGGTTCTTCTGCCATGCCACACAAAGTCAATCCGATAGATTTTGAAAATTCGGAAGGAAATTGTGCTGTTGCCAATGCTTTATTTGACGGATTATCAGCTAAGCTTCCTATTTCCCGCCTGCAACGTGACCTTACCGACAGCACTGTTACACGGAATATCGGGGTACCGTTGGGATACACTATAATTGCCTATAGTTCAACCATGAAAGGAATTGATAAATTGTTGTTGAATCCAGAAGCGATAAATACCGATTTAGAAAATAATTGGGCTGTAGTTGCTGAAGCTATACAAACCATTTTGCGACGGGAACAATATCCCAACCCTTACGAAGCCCTGAAAGAATTGACCCGAGGAAAATCCCATATAACAAAAGAATCCATTCATAAATTTATTGATGGTTTGAATATCAGTGATTCATTAAAAGAAGAATTGAAAGCGATTACACCGCAGAATTATACTGGGATTCAATTGATAATTAAGAATTAAAATAATAATTAAACTTGCCTCACTTTGTTTGCATAACGAAAAGTCTTCTTTAGGGGATTTAGAGGCAAAACTTTAAACACTAAGTATTAAACAGAAAATACATGCAAAATATACGGAATTTTTGTATCATTGCACATATTGATCACGGCAAAAGTACGCTTGCTGACAGATTGTTGCAATATACAGGAGCGGTAAATGAACGGGACTTTCAAAACCAAGTCTTGGACGATATGGATTTGGAACGTGAAAAAGGAATCACCATCAAAAGTCACGCCATACAGATGAATTATCGTTGTGTGAATGAAGAATTTATATTAAATTTGATAGATACTCCCGGACATGTCGATTTCTCGTATGAGGTTTCACGTTCGATTGCTGCCTGTGAAGGAGCTTTGTTGGTAGTAGATGCAACACAGGGCATTCAGGCTCAAACAATTTCAAATTTGTATTTGGCAATAGAAAACAATTTGGACATTATTCCAGTACTTAACAAAATGGATATGCCGGCAGCGATGCCTGAAGAAGTGAAAGAACAGATTATCGACCTTATCGGTTGTGACGAAGAAGACATTTTGGCTATCAGCGCCAAGACAGGTGAAGGCATAGAACAGGTTTTTGATGCAATTATTAATAAAATCCGCCCGCCAAAAGGTGATATAAAAGCCCCTTTACAGGCTTTGATTTTCGATTCGGTATTTAACTCGTTCCGAGGAATTATTGCTTATTTCCGCATTTTCAATGGACAGATACAAAAAGGTGATTTGGTGAAGTTTGTCTCTACCGGAAAAGAATACCATGCCGATGAAATCGGCGTTCTCCGATTGAATCAGGAGCCTCGCAATATGTTGCAAGCCGGCGATGTAGGATATATCATTTCGGGAATAAAAGTTGCCAAGGAAGTGAGCGTAGGTGATACTATTACACATGTGGAAAATCCTTGTAAAGAATCCATTGCAGGATTTAAGGAAGTAAAACCTATGGTTTTTGCAGGTATTTATCCTGTGGATGCTGATGATTATGAAGAATTGCGTTCTTCGTTAGAAAAATTGCAATTAAATGATGCATCATTGACTTTTGAACCGGAATCGTCCTTGGCTTTAGGGTTTGGTTTCCGTTGCGGATTCTTGGGATTACTGCACATGGAAATTATTCAGGAACGTTTGGACAGGGAATTTGATATGGATGTTATCACAACTGTCCCTAACGTTTCGTATCGCATTTTTACCACAAAAGGAGAAACCTTAGAAGTGCACAATCCATCCGGAATGCCGCCGCTAAACAATATCCATCATATAGAAGAACCTTATATCCATGCACAAATCATTACCAAGTCGGAATTTATTGGACAAATTATGAAATTGTGCCTGGAAAAACGGGGAACTTTAAAATCACAGGTATATCTTACTACAGACCGTGCTGAAATGACTTTCGATTTACCTTTGGCTGAGATAGTTTTTGATTTCTATGATAAGCTAAAAAGTTGCTCTAAAGGATATGCTTCATTTGACTATTATTTAACAGATTACAAAGAATCAAAACTTGCCAAATTGGATATCTTACTAAATGGTGAACCGGTAGATGCACTTTCTTCTTTGATTCATGTTGACCATGCTTATTCATTTGGACGAAGAATGTGTGAAAAATTAAAGGAACTTATTCCACGTCAACAGTTTGATATTGCTATTCAGGCGGCAATTGGTTCTAAAATTATTGCGAGGGAAACGATAAAAGCAGTGCGGAAAGATGTTACGGCAAAATGTTACGGTGGAGATATTACCCGTAAACGGAAACTGTTGGAAAAACAAAAGAAAGGAAAGAAACGTATGCGTCAAATCGGCAATGTAGAAGTCCCGCAATCAGCGTTTTTGGCAGTGCTGAAGATAGATTAAGTCTTATGTTAACGTGAGTTCGGAATAACAATAGTAGATAAGGGAATAAGTAAATAAGAGGAGGAGTGGACGGTAAAATGGTGAAGTGATGTTTCGTCTGTGCGTCCTGACGAGGCACGAAGCCATCCAGAATTGGAAGACGTGCTGTTGCCTGTTGCTGACGACGTTCGTTAGTGTCATTGCTTTTGTGTTTACCCCTAAATCTCCTAAAGGGGACTTTTACCGCAGTAGTTATTGTTAGTGTTTAGCTCTTATTATTATTTTGTCATTGTTTATTATGTTTCGTGTTAGTACGCTCTGCAAGTCTCCTTTAGGAGATTTAGGGGTAAGTTCCGGATGGCTTCGTTCCTCGCCAGGACGCTCTGAACAAACGAATTACCGTCATTGCAATGACGAGGCACGAGGAAAAGCACCCGAACGCAAAGCATGTGAGAGCATCGAACGAAGTGAGATAATCCAGATAACCAATTTTCCGAAGAGGTCTATTAATTCATATTATCCAACATTGTTGAAATCAAATTATCAGCTCCTTCTGCAATATCAGTAATAGTTGCATCCAACATATAAGCTGGCGTACTAAAAATTCTGTTTCGTTTATCTGAAATAACTTCTCCTGAAGATGTATTGATATTGGTACTTCCCATTTTGACAATATCCTGAGCCGTAGTGTCATCATTCCCAATAGTAACAGTAATATCATCTAATACTTTAGCTAATAATACAGGAGCTATACATAAAGCACCTATTGGCTTTTGAGCAGCGTAAACAGTTTTTATTACTTGCCTTATTTGAGGATCAACCGTTGCTTTCACACCTTTAAAGGCATAATTGAAAAAGTTTTTGGCTACACCAAAACCTCCGGGAAAAATAACAGCATCAAAATTATTAACATCAAAATCATCTAAGCTTTTAATATTTCCACGGGCAATCCGGGCTGCTTCTACCAACATATTACGGGTTTCTTCCAGTTCTTCGCCCGTAAGATGGTTTATTACATGATATTGGTTCCTGTTGGGAGCAAACATTTCGTAAGTTGCTCCATTTTTTTCGATAGCAAGCATAGTCATTGTTGTTTCATGTATTTCCGAACCATCTCTATGCCCGCATCCTCCTATAATTATTGCAAATTTTTTATTCATAAATATATAATGTATTTTCTTGAGCAAAGATACAAGTTTTTTACTTTTATTTTTTTAAGAAATTTATTTGATTTATAGAAGTTACACAAGTTATACGAAGATACAGGAAGTTAGAGTAGTAAATAAGTGAAGGTGAACGAGTAGACGGGTGGATAAGCAGGCAAGACAATAACAAATCCTCTTCCTCCTGGCGAAGCACGAAGTACCAGGAACCGCCCCTAAATCCCCTAAAGGGGACTTACAGAGCCTACTAACATGAAATATGGTAAACAATAACAACATATTAATAAGAGCTAAATACTAACAATAACTACTGCGGTAAAAGTCCCCTTTAGGGGATTTAGGGGCGGTTCTCGTCATCGCAAGGACATTCTGACGGTATATTTACCATTTCACCTTTCTAACTTCTTATTTCCTCATTCCCTTATTCTTTTTTTTAATTATTTTCACGAAATATATACATTATAAACATTTTTTTATTACATTTGCAATTCATTTTGATTTCTTATGGTAAACGATGTACAATTGCTTAATTATAATGTAAGATTTCCCGCCAACTACTTGGCAGTATTAAATAATTATGTAACACACACACACACACACACACAACGCCACCGGAATATCATATAGATTCGCGGGCGCGTAAATTACTCTTTTTCTTCCGGTTAAACAACATATTTTCCTTTTCCGACTCTGCTTTTTCGGGTTGGGGTAAAGGATGTTTTTCAGCCATGACGCTAATTCATTGGTTTAGAGCGTCCTTGCGAATACTCCATAAAAAGCTAATTAAGCAGAGTATAAATGATGAAGAAATATCCTTACACAGAGAATCACAGAGAAGAAGAGACAATACATTTTCTCTGTGTAGCTCCGTGAATCTTAGTGTAGCTCTGTGTAATAGGCAAGGACAAGTCCTTAAATCCCGGATGCTTTCGTTCCTCGCCAAGACGAAGTGCATTTGTTATTCTCCTGCCTGCTTGTCCACCCGTCTACTCGTTCACTTGTTCCCTTATTTACTTATTTACTCATTCCCTTATTTACTTATTCACTCTCTCATTCACTCGTATATTATTCTTACAAACTAAATAATAAATTAATTAATAAAATTTTATAATCATGGCAAACGAATCTATATTGCATGAAGTGGAAATTTATCTATACGAAAATTTCCTTACCCCAGACCCGAACGA
>QMCD01001354.1_pt1 | contig 15344 bp, 13 predicted proteins | sample 1821841 | NCBI WGS metagenome assembly QMCD01 (sample SAMN01991225, study PRJNA193472) | Termite gut metagenome, whole genome shotgun sequencing project. | isolation source: worker | host: Macrotermes natalensis | reverse complement strand
TGATCCGGTGGTGCAGGAGGTCATTCGCAAGGCGGTGGAACATGCCTGGCGGGTGGAAGCGCATGAGGCACTGCCCGCGCGCGTAAAGGCCCTGGCCGTACAATTCGGATTGTCGTATAAAAAATTGACCATACGTAATTCACGTACCTGCTGGGGCAGCTGCACCGCCGATAACAGCATTAATCTCAGTCTGCATTTGATGCACCTGCCCGACCATTTAATTGATTATATTATCCTGCATGAGTTGTGCCATACGGTGCATAAGAACCACGGCCCCCGTTTTTGGGCATTGCTGGATGAGTTAACGCAAAAAAAAGCGCGCGAGTATGCTCATCAGCTTCGTGCACACAGCACAAGAATTTATTAGGTGACTAATTATAAGATACTACTTTTCGTTCGCCGTTTATCATCATCACCACAAAAGCGTCGGAGTAGCCTAATTGACGCAATTCGTTTTTCAATTTGGTTGCTTCTTTAATTGTCGTAAAACGCCCTACCGTAAAGCGGGTATAGGCATCGGGGAAGCTGGCGTAGAAAACTTTCAGTGTAGGATAAACTTCCGATATTTTGTTCAGATACTCCCAGTTGGGATATCCCTTCCCGGCCATTACCTGCACGGTATACTGGATGCCGGTAGAGTCGTCGGTGGTTTCCAGAACAACGTTTTCGGCAATGACATTTTCTTCTTTAGCTTTTATGGCAGACATTACAATGGAAATGCCGTTTTGTTGTGTTACAGGGTCGTCGCCTGCCAGCGGCCGGTTGATAACGGGTACATACCCATCGTGTATGCAGGAATAGGTATACCTTCTGTCTTTGTGAAGAAGGGTGGTAAATTCACCCAGGGAATTGGTGGTACAAATAACTTGTGTTTTATGAACGTTGTCGATGAATGAAATGGACGCACCTTCTATGGGCAGGCCGTTGTCTTGGGCGGTGACGGTTCCTTTGAACATTGCGCCGTGATCGATCAGCAGTTTATTTTCAAATGTTTTGGGTGTGGCAATGTACCCGAAATCCGGCATCGGCCCGGTCAGCGTAACCTGGTAAATATCGTCACTTCCCAGTCCGCCGGGACGGTTGGATGAAAAATAGCCTGATTTATAGCCCGGACTGAAAGTCAGGTGAAAATCGTCGCCACAACTGTTTAAGGGATAATGCATGTTTTCTACCTTTTCCCATTGATCGCCTTCGCCTTTGGCGCGGTAAATGTCAAGTCCGCCTAAGCCTATCCGCCCATTGGAAGAAAAGTAAAGCACGCCTGTAGAGTCCATGGTAGGGAACATTTCATCTCCTTTGGTATTGATCATTGGGCCGCAGTTTTGAGGGGCCGACCATTCGCCTTGTGCATTGCGACGGCAGAAATATATGTCCACATTACCATATCCGCCCGGCATATTCGATGCAAAGTACAACACGTCGTTATTGGGCGAGAGGCAGGGGTGTCCTGCCGAGTATTTCCGGGAATTGTTGTATTTGAAAGGCTTGATATCAGTAAGTTCTTTGTCTCCTATTTTAGCCGTCAGGATCTCAAAATTATTTTGTAAGATCTCTCCGATTTCAGTCCGTTTTTTATGAAATACGGCGGTATTGGTTTGGGCGTAGAAAACATTTTTTTTATCTTTCGTGAAGACCAGATGGCCAACGTGTTTGTTGTTGTTTGAAAATTGAGGATACAACACATAGGCAGGGCCAAAAGCGTTGGGATTGTTCCTCATACCCCGCGCCTGGTAAATAGTATAGAAGTTGTCAACATTTTCTTTCTGATTACCCTGAATACGGTTAGAAGTAAATATCAGGTTCCCGTTGAATAATTCAGGGCCCCAGTCGGAATAACGGCTGTTGACTCTCGGCAGCAATGATACCTGGAATATGCTACTATCCTTAGTGGCTATCCATAACATGGCGGTGTCACAAGTGGCTATCTGCAGCTGTACGTCGGTTGTACCGCGCTTGTTGATGTAGGTTTCAAAATGAGTTTTGGCTTCTTCATATTTCCCTTGACTGAGAAGAAGAATGCCCATATATCTGTATACTTCGGGCGAAACGCCTTCCATGGCAATGGCTTTCTTGTAATAGGTCAATGCTCTGTCTTTATTGCCCAGCAGCCGGTAGCAATCGCCCACAATTTCGAGCGCCTCTACTTTGGCCGTCCTGCTATTGACGTTTTTTTCCAACAGTTTGATGGCGTCATTGTATTCGAATTGTTTTACACGGTCTTTAGCTCGCTGCATAACTGCGTTTGTTTGTGCCGTGGCCGACAAACAAATGGTTAGACATATTAACGATATGCAAATCTTCTTCATAAGTTTGGGCTAGAAATAACGTGGGTTAGAGTATACAAGGCGTTTAGGCTGTATGGTGTAGCTGAGGGCGAACTCATGAGTGCCGGGCCATCCGTTCAGACTGATGTCATAAGCGTAACCTATACTTAAATTTTTAAAGATCTTCAATTCGCCCAGGAGAGAAATTGCATTGGTACTCTGTGCGCTGGTAGGGTCATGAATGTCTTTATAACCGAAATAGATACCCTGGCGATAAGAAACCCCTACCCATATTCCTTTTAATATAAGTCCCATTACATTGATGTCCATGTTTGCCGGGCCGTTGAAATCTTCACGTAACAGGAATGATGGTTTCAGTGTAATATTGTCGCTTAATTGTATGATACCGCCGGCGGAAACGTAGAGGTGCGGTACTTTTTGGGCAGAGGAGAAGTTGGCGAACAGGTTGGTTACCGATACGCCTGCAAAAACAAAAGGCGTGGAATAATAGACCCCGAAGCGGAAATCGGGGCGCCATTCCGGTGAAAGCTGGTCAATGTAAGGATTGGAAGCCATTGAAGGGTCACTGTGGATTAGCTTACTGCGGTCAATTTGCCACTGGGTGACCCCGGCGCTTAGTCCGATGGATAACCGGTCGTCGCGCTGATTGAGCCGTATACGGTAAGCATAAGTGCCGAATAAAGAAAACAGGTTGGTTGCTCCTCGGGTTTCATTAACAATTTGTCCGCCCCAACCTACATTGTTTTCGCGTGTAGCCGAAGCGTCGGCCGCAATAGAATATACGCTCGGAGCGCCCGAAACGCCTGTCCATTGCATACGCCCGAAGGCTTGCAGGTTGAGCGCTTCTTTATAGCCGGCATAAGCAGGATTTATTACAAGATAGTTGAAAACATACTGGCTGTATTGCATATCCTGTTGGGCAAATAGAGAACTGCAAGGCAGTAATAACAAGATCAGGATATGGAATAGATACTTTTTAATATGCGCAAAGATCATACCGGAAGAATACATTATAAACTACAAAGATAAACATTTTTGAGAATTTATATACAAAAAGCTCTGAGATAAATCGTTAATTATTATCAACAATTGTTATCTTTTGCTTGTTTACGTACCATAAATAGCCCTTCACTACCGTGTATCCCATTTCGTATAAACATGATATATAGCGTTTTATCTGCTCGAGGTGTGCTTTGTCTTCCAATTCGCCGAATTTGTAGTCTACTACCTCCACTTCGTCCCGGTTGAGCATAACGCGGTCGGGACGCAACTGGTGCATTTCTTCACTATCGCCGGGCAGCAGGATGTTCATTTCGGTGAGTGTCTGTTTGTTACCGTCGAACCATCTTTGTACTCCGGGTTGTTGTATGGCTTCGGTAATTTCCTTCCGGAGCTGCGCCGTCACGCCGGGATCGTTCGGGACAAAACCGTCCTGCACCAGCGCATCAACTGCCGGATCAATATCTTCGGGTGTCCGGACGGCCGAAAAAGCGCGGTGCATGAGAATGCCGTAGTCGCGTAAACTTTTTGATTCCCAGTCTTTTGTCGCTTCATCGCGGTGTTTTAACCGCAGGTGGTTCAAATAGGGGTAGGAGGGATAATCGTTAAGTGCGCAGGTGTCTACGGTTTTCTTTTCCTGTTTTGCTGCTATCGGTTCCCGTTGCCCGGTTTCGGTTTTTTCTTCCGGCCATAGTTCTGCCAAGGCACTGTTTATGGTATAGTCTTTCTTTGCCGGTTCGGGACAAAAGACATAGAGTTCGTCTTCAGCGCGTGTGAGCGCTACGTACAGGAGGTTGAGGTTGTCGATGTAGGATTGTGTTTTTTCAAGGGCATAATCGTAGCTAAAGTGTGTGTTAGCTAATGATTTACTGTAATTCAACGGCAGGTGGGGGATTTGGTTGAACGGCGCTTGTGTGCTGCTGACCCAAAGCAAGGTGCCGGATTGCGGCTCCAAAGGCCAGTTGCAGAACGGCACTATGGTAACCCTGAATTGGAGGCCTTTTGATTTATGAATAGTGAGAATACGGATAGCGTCGTGTTCGTCGGTCACCTGCAAGGTTTTTTGATCACCATTGATCTTCCACCATTCCACGAATGAAAAAATATCGTTGGTTTCTTTGCTCGCATATTGCAGTACGATATCATGCAGTTCCTGTATAAACGGCATTTCTCCGGAAATATCATCCGGTTCGAACCATTGGATAATATTTTCTACGGCCTCTATCAAGGGTAGTTGTGATAAGGTTTGCAGGCGTTTTTCGTAGTCTTTTTCGCTGATGCTCCTGGCGCTGAGGTAACGGGTGGCCACGTAGCGGTTGATGTTATCGTTGGGATGCGCCACGGCGTAGAGCGTGGCAGTGATGAATTGCACGACCGGCGACCGTGAAATGAACAACGAATCCTGGGAGATGATGCTGAAACCTTTTTGCAGCAAGGCGTCGGCCACCACTTGTCCCTGTTTGTTGGAACGTACGAGCACGGCAATGTCCGACAGGGCGTAACCGCGGTGTATGAGTTCTGCCACGGTTTCCTGCAAGCGTTGCAGGGCTATTTCCTGTGCGGTGGAATCGTCCGTACTTTTAATATGTTCTACACACACATAACCGCCTTTTTCCTTTCCGGGCGCTGTTTGTTGTGAAGCATCTTTGTATGAATGGGTGATGGCGCGGTACAGCGGATCGTTTTCGTCGGTGATGCCGGCTTCGGCCAGCGCGTTGTTGAGCCGTTGTTGAAGCAGTCCGGACAGTCCGGCGAATATCCGGTTGTTGGTGTCCACCACTGTCCGGCTGCTGCGCCAGTTCGTGTTGAGCGTAATGTGCCGTGTGCCGTAAGCGTTGAAGTCTTCATCCAATTGATAGGCCAGAATGCGCCAGTCGCCATTGCGCCAACGGTAGATCGATTGTTTCACATCGCCTACCGCCAATGCTTTCCCGCCTGCCGCCAGACTGTTCAGCAGTAGTGGTTTTAGACTGTTCCATTGCATGGATGAGGTGTCTTGAAACTCGTCGAGCATGAATGAGTGAAACTGCGCCCCTGTTTTTTCGTAGATGAAAGGGGTGTCGCTGTGATCGATCAGTTTGAATAATAAAAGCAAGGAATCGTTGATGGATAGGCTGTTTTCTTCGGCTTCCAAGTGGGTGATATTGTCGGCGATGTCTGCCAGCAATCCCATGTCGTAAATGTTTTTCAGGATCTCCCGCGCCGTATTGTAGTCCGTAAATTGTTCTTCGTACAATGTCACCGATTGCACTAACAGTGGGTTCAGCAAGGGATACACGGCATCAATCTGTCCGTTTTTCGTTTTATCGCTGCCGTACCATTTCTCAAGATTACCGATGGCTTCTACGGTGCGGCTTTTCGGCTCATAGTCGCCTTCTGTAATTTTATGAAAATGGTGAATGAACCCTGAATTTTTGTATTTGAAGTCATTTTCCGTAAGGCCGTTATCTTTCATGATCTGTAAGGCGGAACGGCCGGTTTGCTGCATTTGCTGTTCGAATTTTGCTGTGATGTTTTTTATTTCGCGGATATATCCGGATAAAAACTTTTTATCGGTGAGTTTTTCCCGGAACGCTTCGCCCATGCGCTGGAATGATTCTTTGAATACTTCCCGGCCTATATCGCGCAGTCCGCCCCGTATGTCCCAGTGTCGTCCGTCGTCCATGCGTTGTTCCACCAGCGTGCCGAGCCATTGCCGGAGTTGCGCATTGGCGCCCGACGCTTGCAGCAGGCGTTCTATGCTTTCATCGAGCAGTCGATTGGTGTCGAGTTCTACCGTAAATCCGGGCAGCAGGCCGGCTTCGTGCATGAAGCCGCGGATAATTTTTTGGAAAAATTTGTCGATGGTAGATACGGCGAAGTGCGAATAATCGTGCAGGATGGCGGTACGCAGCGCGACGGCGCGTTGTTGTAAAGCTTCCGGCGTGATGCCGGCCGTAGCGGCCAGTTGTTCCTGCAAATCTTTATCCTTTCCGGCTGATAGCTTATTCAGTGTAGTTAATATGCGGCTTTTCATTTCGCCGGCGGCTTTGTTGGTAAAAGTCACCGCCAGCAATGAACGGAAAAGTCCTGCCGAAGGTTGCGACAACAACCATTGCAGGTATTCACGGGTGAGCGTATAAGTCTTCCCGGAGCCCGCCGATGCGTTATAGATATCTAACGACATGAAGGCAAAGATACAAAAATAATTGAGAGTGGGTAATTGATAATTGAAAATGATACCTATCTTTGTTGAAAATAATGAGCTATGTATCGACTTATTTTTTTGTTGTTATTCATTATCAATTATCCATTATCAATTATCCATTGTTCGGCGCAGGATAAAGATATTCGTAGCGTGCAGTTCTTTGTGGGGGATAATGAGCAGTCGGATCAGGTAATGGAGCTCAATGGAACAGAGCAGCTTACGTTGTGGTTTGATGACTTGAATGAAGAACGTGCACCCCTGAATTACACGATAGTGCATTGCGATGCCGACTGGCGGGAAGATGGCCTTTTTTTCGCTGATTATCTTGACGGCTTTGAAGAAAATCCGTTGCGTGATTACGCTTTATCGTTTCAAACCAAAATAAATTACATGCACTATGAACTGCGCATTCCCAATAAGGATGTCCGGTTCAAGGCGTCGGGAAATTATTTGTTGAAGATTTATGAAGACGACCGATCCGCGCCGGTGCTGGTTTGCCGTTTTTCATTGTATGAAAACAGGGTGGTGGAAGTGCCTTTGCGTATGCGCACGCCTGTGCAGACGGGCGAAAAGTGTTTGCAGCAATTGGAGTTTTCGGTGAAGCATGCTTCCCTGCCTGTGCGCGATGCTTATAGGGAATTGAAGGTGCGGGTGACGCAGAACGGCATTTCGGTACCCGGCATTGATCCGCCTAAGCCGGTGTTTGTCGACAGGGACGAAGTATCGTATACTTTTACCGACAGAAATTTTTATCCCGGCGGCAATGAATTTCGAATTTTCGATACGCGCACCCTTGATTTCGGTGCGCAGGGCGTGACGACCGTACGCTATGACGGACAAGGTTTTCCTTATGCCTTACTGAATGTTGACAGGCCGGGAACCGGCCGTCCCTATCTTTTTCATGACGATATCAACGGGAAGTTTCATGTTGAGGCCTACCGTATGGGCAACCGTCAACTTGAGGCGGAGTATGTAGCTACCGGCTTCACCCTGAAAACGGATGAACTGCATGAAGGGCAGGTGTATGTGTTCGGAGAATTGTCGAATTGGGCGTTGCAGCCGGCCTTTCGGATGTTTTATAATCATGAAACGCAGGCCTATGAGTTGAATGTTCCGTTGAAACAGGGCTATTATAATTACCGGTATGTGTATGTCGGGAATAACGGAACAGTAGACTTTACTGCCATTGAAGGCTGTTTTTCCGAAACGGAAAATTATTATACGGTATTTGTGTATTATCGTGGGACGCGCGATAAGTATGACCGGTTAGTGGCCGTGCAAAGCATCAGTTCCCTTTAAAGTGTAAGTTTCTTTGTCTGTACATCGGGTAGGGTGACACCGTCTTTCCGGCGCGGTAAAACGGCAATTTCCTCTTTAGGTCTTCGCTTAGGAGTGTGTTTATAGTCGGTTTTTGCCATAAAGTCAACCTTGTGCAATTCTACTTGAATGCTTAGTCCCTCATCTACCACGAGGGTCGATAAAGTAGTATCTACTAAATAGAAAGCCGGAAAAGGAGAGGCGGCGGCGGTGGGGACTAAAATGAAACTTTGTTCCGTATCATTTTGCAAACTGTCGGGCAGCGATTGGGGATTTTGCGCCGAAATTTGCATCGGCAATATCACCAGTAGAATGAGGGACGTTATTATGTGTATATGTGACTTCATATCAGGCTAATTTTTAGCAACAAAGGTGCCTTGCACCGCAAAGGTAAGGCTTTTTTTTATATCTCCAAATTTTTTACTACAAAATATTAAAAAGTTCTTGTAGTGAGACTATTTCATAAGTTGCCGGTGTTTTGCCGGCCTTTTTTTCTTCGGGATTAAAGAAAACCTGGTCAATACCAAAGAGTTGAGCTCCGTTTATGTCATGTTCCCAACTATCGCCGATCATGAGGCAATGTTTCTTTTCGGCATGAAAAGCAGTGACAGCGGCATGGAAAATTTCCGGTCTCGGCTTTTGGTAACCAACAAGTTCTGAGGTAAATACTTTTTCGAAATAATGTTTTATGCCACAAGTTTCTAATTTTATGCTTTGTACTTCGGGGAAGCCGTTGGAAATAATTGCCATCCGGTATTTAGGCCGAAGATAGTTTAATAATTCTATGGTATGGGGAAATAGTTTGGTTTTCAGCGGACAGCGTTGAATGTACGCCAACCCGAACCGTTCGGCCAGTACATAATCGTTAATGCCAAACTCTTTGAATGTCAGATGGAAACGTAATGTGCGCAAACTTTCTTTTTTTAGATTACCAGCCTCATATTCAGCCCATAAACGTTTATTGTGCCGTTCATAAGTTTCAAAAAAAGCCGTGAACCCGGCTTTTTGTTGCAGCTCGTATTCATGAAAAAGATCATTGATGCAATCCATTGCATTAGCGTTGAAATCCCACAACGTATGGTCGAGGTCGAAGAACAGGAAGCGATATTTCTTTGAAAAAAACATGGGGCAAAAATAAATATAAATTTTGTATTTCGCAGATTTGTTTGTAACTTTGCAAACTTTACCATCATTGTATTTATGAGACAGCTAAAAATCACAAAATCAATAACTAACCGTGAGAGCGCCTCACTTGACAAGTATCTTCAGGAAATTGGCCGTGAGGAACTTATTTCCGTAGAAGAAGAGGTGGAATTAGCGCAGCGGATCAAGCGAGGCGATCAAGAGGCTTTGGAGAAATTGACACGCGCCAATCTTCGTTTTGTGGTGTCGGTGGCCAAACAATATCAAAATCAGGGCTTGAGCCTGCCCGACTTGATCAATGAGGGCAATCTGGGACTGATTAAAGCTGCTGAAAAATTTGATGAAACCCGCGGATTCAAATTCATTTCTTATGCTGTGTGGTGGATTCGCCAATCCATTCTGCAAGCTTTAGCCGAACAATCACGTATCGTGCGCCTGCCGCTGAATCAGGTAGGTTCGCTTAATAAAATTAATAAGGCTTTGGCCAAATTTGAGCAGGAGCATGAACGCACGCCCTCGCCCGAAGAACTGGCTACCATTCTCGAAATTCCCCGCGAAAAAATTTCCGACACGCTCCGCGTGTCCGGTCGTCACGTTTCGGTGGACGCTCCTTTTGTTGACGGCGAAGATAATAGCCTGCTTGATGTATTGGTGAATAACGACTCGCCTAATGCCGACCGCGGGTTGATCAATGAATCGTTGTCGCGAGAGATCGACCGCGCCTTGTCGACACTCACGGAACGTGAACGTGATATTGTAAAATACTTCTTTGGTATCAACGGACAGGAAATGACGCTGGAAGAAATCGGCGAACATTTCGGCCTGACCCGCGAGCGCGTGCGTCAGATCAAAGAGAAAGCCATTCGCCGCTTGCGCCACAGCACCCGCAGTAAGTTGCTTAAATCGTACTTAGGGTAGTTAAGTGACTAAGAGATTTGGCAGTTTAAAGATTTGAAGATTTAAAAATTTAAAGATTTATTTTTTTCATTTTCAATTTTCAACTCTCAATTTTCAATTATTTCTTCACGTCCCTGTATTCCAATCCTTCGTTGTAAATTTTCATGGCGCGGAGGCTCATGCCCATGCTGGAATAACCGCCGTCGTGGAAGAGGTTTTGCATGGTCACCTTGCGCGTAAGGTCGCTGAATAGCGTGATCACGTAATTGGCGCATTCGTCGGCATTGGCGTTGCCCAGCGGACTCATGCGGTCGGCAAAATCCACCAGATTATCGAAGCCCATAATGCCGCTGCCGGCAGTAGTGATAGTCGGCGATTGCGATATGGTATTAATACGTATACGTTTTTCGCGGCCGTAGATATAGCCGAAGCTGCGGGCAATGGATTCGAGCATGGCCTTGGCGTCGGCCATATCATTGTAGCCATAGAGCGTGCGCTGCGCCGCCACGTAGGAGAGGGCGACCACCGAGCCCCAGTCGTTGATAGCGTCGAGCTTACGGCACACTTGCAATACCTTATGAAAAGAAATGGCCGAAATATCCAGCGTTTGTTGCAGGTAATTATAATCAAGGTCATCATAGGTGCGGCCTTTGCGCACGTTGGGCGACATCCCGATGGAGTGCAGCACGAAGTCGAATTTTCCGCCCAGCTGCTCCATGCCTTTAACCACTAAATTTTCCAGGTCTTCTACCTTTGTGGCATCGGCCGGAATGACTACCGTGCCGCATTTTTCAGCCAATTGGTCAATGGTGCCCAGCCGCATGGACACCGGTGTGTTGGTCAGCACAAAAGTAGCTCCTTCTTCGTGGGCGCGCTCCGCCACTTTCCAAGCTATCGACTTGTCATTCAGGGCGCCGAAAATCAGCCCGCGTTTTCCTTTTAATAAATTGTACATGTTATAAATTTGATTATTTACTTAATTGTTGATAATTTAAATCATTGATTATTAATGCAGTTTTCAGTTTTCAATTTTCAATTTTCAATTTAATTTGCGCCGCAAAGATAAAAAACTTATTTTTATACCCGAAATTCGGTTAATCTTTAGGGTTGTTTTTGTGAATAAAGGGAAAGATAGCTATAGAACCATTGCAGGCCCTGCTACCGGACTGTACAAAGACAAAGGAAGCCGCTTCCTGTCGTATGCTTTTCCCGTTGCTACCGAAGCAGAAGTAAAACAACACGTTCAACAATTGAAGAAAGAGTTTTTTGACGCGCGGCATCATTGCTACGCTTATCGCATAGGGCTTGACGGTGGGCAGTGGCGGGCCAACGATGACGGCGAACCTTCGTCCACCGGCGGAAAACCGATATTGGGACAGTTATTGTCGCAGGAGCTGACGAACATATTGGTAGTCGTGGTGCGCTATTTCGGCGGTATCCAGTTAGGCGTTCCCGGACTGATTAATGCTTACCGCACCGCCACTGCCGATGCTTTAGTGCATGCGCAGGTGGTGGAAAAAACCGCCAAAGAAATTATGACCGTGAAATTTCCTTACCTTGAGATGAATGCGGTGATGAAACGCCTCAAAGACGAGCAAATTGATATTTTGGAACAACACTTTGATAACGAATGCGAGTTTAAAATCGCAGTGCCCCTGAGTAAAGTTAACACGTTGAATTTTTAAATCTTTAAATTTTGAAATCATTAATCTCCATCCACGATTTTTCGAAGCAGGAACTCCTCTACATCATGGAGCGCGCGGCTGATTTCGAACGCAATCATCATCAGCCCGTGCTGAAAGGCAAGGTGGTGGCGGCGATATTTTTTGAACCATCAACCCGCACCCGCCTGAGCTTTGAGACCGCCGCCAACCGTTTAGGTGCCCGCGTGGTGGGATTTTCCGATGCCGGAAACACCAGCGTGAGCAAGGGTGAAACGCTCAAAGATACGATTATGATGGTGTCGAATTATGCCGACCTTATTGTTATGCGGCACCCGCTGGAAGGCAGCGCCCGTTACGCTTCCGAAGTGTCTAAAGTGCCTGTGGTGAATGCCGGCGACGGCGCTAACCAACATCCGTCGCAAACCCTGCTCGACATGTATTCCATACAAAAAACGCAGGGCCGGCTCGACAATTTGACCATTACCATGGTGGGCGACCTGAAATACGGCCGCACGGTGCATTCCTTGCTGCAAGCCATGTCGCACTTCAACACCCGCTTTAAATTCATTGCGCCGCCCGAACTGCAGATGCCCGATGAATATAAAAATTACCTGAAAGAGCGCGGACTGTCGTTCAGCGAACATACCGGACTGGAAGAAAATATTAATGATGCCGACATTCTTTACATGACCCGCGTGCAGCGCGAACGCTTTCAGGATCAGATGGAATATGAAAAGGTAAAAAATGTCTACGAGTTGAAAAACAGCATGCTCAAAAATACGCGCGACAACCTGCGTATCCTGCACCCGCTGCCCCGCGTGAATGAAATTAATGCCGACGTGGACAATAACCCTAAAGCCTACTATTTTGAACAGGCGCGCAACGGCGTGTTCACCCGCATGGCAATTATCGATTATCTGTTAAGCGTAAGACGTGAAGCGTGAAGTGCTTCTTGTTAATTACGCCTAACGCTTTACACTTAGCACTTTACGATTATGGAAAACGAAAAACACCTCAAAGTCAGCGCTATCAAGAACGGAACGGTTATCGACCGCATTCCTTCATCTCAATTATTCAAGGTGATAGAAATTCTCAAGCTGGACGCCTGCGACAGTCAGATTACTTTCGGCATGAATTTGGATAGTAAACAATTGGGTAGTAAAGCCATTATTAAAATCAGTGACCGTTTTTTTGAAGACGACGACATCAACCGCATCGCACTCATAGCGCCGGAAGCCAAGTTCAATGTGATTCGCAACTACGAGGTGGTAGAAAAACACCAGGTGAGCGTGCCCGATGTGATAGAAGGGATAGCCAGGTGCTTCAATCCTAATTGCGTGACCAATCACCAGCCGGTGGTTTCCCGTTTCCGCACGGTCAAAACCGGCAGAGGTATCGTGCTGACCTGTCACTACTGCGAAAAACTCACAGATGTGGAGCATTTAAAGATTATTGCGAAGAAAGTGAATTGATTGAGCGAATTGTGCAGACACTGTCTGCACAATTGAGCCGGACGCATAATTTGAGAATAATGGTAGAATATAGTTAATAGTGTGCATGTTGCAAATTGTAACCAAAAAGTTTGCTTTTGTAAAATATTTTTCATAATTTTGAGGTTTATATGTGCAAATTGATATTAAAAATAAACATAAAACTTTAACTTAATCATGAAAACAGTACACAACTTCAACGCAGGCCCCTGCGTGCTACCGAAAGTAGCGATTGAATCAGCTATCAATGCTATCCGTGATTTCGACGGAACCGGCGTTGGCCTTTTGGAAATTTCTCACCGCACGGCGGGCTGGGAGCGTATTATGGCAGAAACCGAACAACTCTGGAAAGACCTGCTGAAAATTCCGGAAGGTTATCGCGTGTTGTTCCTCGGCGGCGGCGCCAGCACACAGTTTTGCAATGTGCCGATGAACCTGCTGAACAAGAAAGCTGCTTATCTGGTAACCGGTGTGTGGGCGAAGAAAGCCACGAAAGAAGCCAAGAACTTCGGCGAAGTGGAAGTGGTGGCCTCTTCCGAAGATAAAACATTTAACTATATTCCGAAAGGCTACACTATTCCTACGGATGCGGATTATTTCCACATCACCACGAACAACACGATTTACGGCACGGAAATTCATAAGGATATTGACTGTCCGATCAACCTGGTGGCCGATATGTCGTCGGATATCATGAGTCGCCCGGTAGACGTGTCGAAGTATGCGTTGATCTACGGCGGTGCGCAAAAGAACGTTGGCCCTGCCGGTGTTACTTTTGTGATTGTTCGCGAAGATGTGCTGGGTAAGGTACAACGCACCCTGCCTACCATGATCGACTACCGCACGCATTTTGATGCAAAGGATCCGAGGAACAATTCTATGTTCAACACGCCTCCGGTGTTCTCGATTTTTGTGATGCACGAAACGCTGAAATGGGTGAAAGACCTGGGCGGTTTGGACGTGATGTATAAAATGAACCTGGAAAAAGCTGCCTTGTTGTACAATGAAATTGACCGCAACCCAATGTTTATAGGCACTGCTGAGAAGGAAGACCGTTCGTTGATGAACATTTGTTTTGTGATGAACAAGGGACATGAAGATAAAGAAGAAGCCTTCATGACCTTCGCCAAAGAACGTGGCATGGTGGGCATCAAAGGACACCGCTCTGTGGGCGGCTTCCGCGCATCGACCTACAACGCCTGCCCCATCGAAAGTGTGAAAGCGCTTGTACAGTGCATGCAGGATTTTGAGAAAATGAATTAATAATTAATCTTGTTGATTTGCTTATTTGTTGATTTGTTTATTTGAATTTTTCTATGTATATTTATTCTTTTGAAAGATTGGATGTATGGCAATTGAGCCGTAAATTAGTAAAAGAAATATATAAATTGACCGGAACATTTCCGGAAGAGGAAAAATTCAATTTAGCGAGTCAGATGAGACGGGCTAGTGTTTCTGTTCCATCTAATATAGCTGAAGGTTCTTCCAGGAGTTCATTAAAAGATCAGGTTCGTTTTTTGGAAATAGCTTATGGTTCACTAATGGAATTGTATACGCAACTCTACATTTCAATGGATTTGGCTTATATCAATGAAGCCCGGCAACATGATGTTGCGCTATTGATGAAAGAGATTTCAAATAAATTAAATGCTTTGCAGAAAACGTATAAAGAAAAACAAATAGCAAATAACCAAATCAACAAATAATCAAACCAACAATAAATAACAATTATGAAAGCATTAATAGCAACAGATAAGCCTTTTGCCAAGGCTGCTGTTGAAGGTATCAAGGATATCTTCACGCAAGGCGGAATTGAAACGGTGCTGCTCGAAAAATATACCGATGTGAACGACTTCTATAAAGCCGTTGCCGATGTTGACGCACTCATCGTGCGCTCCGACAAGGTGACGAAAGAAGTGATTGAAGCAGCTAAAAACCTGAAAATAGTAGCCGGCGCCGGTTTCGATAACCTCGACCTCGCTGCCTGCACTGCCCGCAATATTGTGGCGATGAATACGCCGGGACAAAACTCCAATGCCGTGGCCGAATTGGCCTTGGGCATGATGGTATATATGGCCCGTAATACCTTCCAGTCGGGCACCGGCAGCGAACTCAAGGGTAAAAAACTGGGTATTCACGCTTACGGTAATGTAGGCCGCTTAGTAGCCTTGATCGGTAAAGGTTTCGGCATGGAAGTGTACGCCTTCGATCCTTTTGTGTCTAAAGAAACCATCGAAAAAGACGGGGTGAAAGTATGCGCTACTATTGAAGACCTGTACAGCACCTGTCACTACGTGTCGCTGCACATTCCGGCCAACGACAAGACGAAAAAATCTATCGGGCACGCTTTGTTGTCGCGCAT
>QMCD01001312.1_pt1 | contig 15350 bp, 12 predicted proteins | sample 1821841 | NCBI WGS metagenome assembly QMCD01 (sample SAMN01991225, study PRJNA193472) | Termite gut metagenome, whole genome shotgun sequencing project. | isolation source: worker | host: Macrotermes natalensis | reverse complement strand
GTAAGCGCATAATCTTAGGGTGGATTTCATCCGATATTATCAGATGCTATAATTGTTAGCAGGAAATGCAAGCGTTTTACTCTGCTTCATGCGAGACTGCGAGCATTTCACTCAATTAAGGAGGCTTACAATTATGAAAGCGAAACCTGTATCATCCGAAGAACAGCTGCGCCTTATTACGGAGTGCCGCTGCAGCGGTCTGTCTGACTATCAATGGTGTCAAAATAACGGCATCAAACCTGGCACTTTTTATAACTGGATTAGCCGGCTGCGTAAAAATGGCGCTGCCATCCCGCATGTCCCGCAAAAAGCAGCTACTGCTGTTGTGGAACAGTCCGTAGTAAAAATGGATCTGGTTTCTGATCCTGAGGTGTTTTCTTTATTGACGGAGAAGAACGCTTGCAAAGCAGCAGATCAGGCAGATGCTTTAAGTCCTGCCATGGAGATCCTGATCGGCCGTGCATCCATACGCTTCTTTGGCAACGGGGCCACCCATATGCTGGAAACAACACTGAAATGCCTGGGAGGTGCTTTCTATGCTGGGTGACATTTCTGCCGCCGTCAACATTTATATCATCACCGGCTTATGCTTATCTTTTTATTATCCTCATCTTTTAGCAAAAGGTTGAATATAAAGGACTTCTTGATAAAAAGATGAGGATAAAAATATCATAACATAAGATAATAGAATCATCAAAATCAGGAGGTGGTTCTATGAATCAATACTATGAGCATGTAGAAGGTATGCAGCAACTACTTAAAGAGCGAAAAGTATGCTGGTCTAGCCGTAAATCCCATGAGAATTGTTATAAAGAATTCGGAGGATATCTTGAGGCACAGAAAAAATCATCATTATCACATGAAACTATTAGATACTGGTTGAAGGAGGTAGTACAAAAAGAGAGAAATCGCCAGACCTTTAACGTTTTCTGGAAGTACATGGAGCAACTGGAGGAATTTATATTAACGGGAACGGTTAACAACGATCATCTGTTGCTAATTAAACCCAGTTATGACAAACTTGCAGAATCTTGGAGGGAATTGCTCGATATGTATCTTGAGGTACGCCGTCAGGATTATACAAAGCGCTCCTTTGCGTGTGCAAAGATATATACTTCGGAGATTCTGTTGTCAATAAATGAGCATGGAGCTTCTAATATTCAAGAGGTATCTTATAATGATCTCATTTTCCTGTATAAAGATGGCTTTCACTGCACTGACGATACAAGATATATATTACTTAGTCACGCACGACAGTTTTTTGCTTTCTGTAAAGATAAAGATCTTTGCCCCGCAGCTTATAGCATGATTTTAGAGAAAGATATATTTTCATATGTAGTTATTATAGAAAAATTTTCTTCAGATCAGATTGAACGAATGAGGTATTTAAGCAACTCGCTGCCGGTCTGTAATGCAGATGAAATAATTGAATATTTAGAAACAATTAAAGAAATATATCAGAATAATGACTATTCTAACACAATCTTAAAAACAGTAAGTCATACAATACGCACTTTATATGTATTCTTATCAATAAATGATCTGAACTATAATCCAGAGATTGCTTCCATTTGGTATGACTTTATAGCTCCACTCATAGGTAACAGCTGCCTGTCCTGGCGCCGGGTATTAGCAGTTTTATCTGAATACATATCTGGTGAGAAGATTCTCTTTGATAAGAAGTACTTTCCTAAGATTGACAGGATGTCCGGCTACCCGGATTGGTGTAAATCTGCAATTGAAGGCTATTTTAAGTGGCTAATTAGAAGCTTTCATGATCCGAACACAGTTAGATCATATAAATACAGTGTTTTCTGTTTTTGTGATTACATTTTAACTAAAAGTTTGAATAGTTTTGACGATCTCTCAATAGATTTGATAAAAGATTTTTTGCATTCAGATACTCACACCACATTTAAAGGCTATTCAACGAGGGTTACCAATGTCAAACAGTTTGTAACATTTATGGAAGATAATGATTTCGTAACATTAAAAACTCTTCATATGGCACTTCATTCTGGAGTGGCAAAAGAAGATAAGATTGTAGATGTATTATCAGATATTGAAATAGAAACAGTCTATAAGTACAAGGAGACAAGCAAAGCACCCGCTGAACTCAGAAATATCGCTATGGTACTAATCGGCCTTAGAATGGGATTGAGATCTTCTGACGTGGTAAATCTGATATTCATTGGAAAGAAAGCATTGTCTCCATTGTTCAAACGAAGACCCATGCAGCAATCACCCTGCCATTACCAGCGGATGTGGGAAATGCAATATATACCTACATAAAGTATGCCAGACCCAAGGTTGACAATGATATTATATTTCTAAGACATAAAGCTCCCTATGGCAAGTTGACTACAAAGATTTGTAACAATGCATTATATACCATACTTCCTGAGAGAAGAGCCTTATACAGGATTGGCTTTCATTCCTTAAGACGTACATTTGCGACTTTGATTTTAAGAAGAAATGCAGGCATTGAAGCAGTTATTGATTCTCTGGGACATCAGGATAATACAACCGTGATGAAATATCTTTCTTTTGATGAAGAAAGAATGGTCAGTTGCGCGCTCTCTCTAAAAGAATGCAACATATTTCTGGGGGGTGATTTATGATTCTTAATCATTATGAGTTTAAAAGCTGTTTTTCAGGTTATATTGAACAACTTCTGATTGAGAAAAATGCGGAAGGATTTATATATGACTCGGCAAAATATGTTTTAATACGTTTTGATAAATTCTGCCTAGAACGGGGATTTACAGAGGCAATAGTTACCAAGGAGCTTGTGTATGACTGGGGAACAAGTAATGGAAATGAAAGTAGAGCTACTGTGGGTTCAAGGCTTTCTATCATCCGCCAGTTGGCATTATTTATGACATCAGTTGGTGTAGAATGCTACATTCCATCAAACTTTTCCGATCATCACCATAGGTTGATATATGTCTTAAATGAAGTTGAAATAACCGACTTTTTTGTAGCGGTTGATTCCTATGTTTCTGGCATTAATGCAGATCGCTTTAACCGTCTTGCCCTTGAATACAAGATTTTATTTCGGGTGATATTTTGTTGCGGATTAAGAGTCTCCGAAGTAAGAAAACTTAAAGTAGAAGATATTGACTTGGAATCAGGAAAGACTATTATACGCCAATCCAAGGGACGGAAAGATAGGATTGTATTTATTCCGGAGGATCTAATATCACTATGTAAAAAATATCTGACTATACTGGAAGCGCGCTACAGTGTTCAGTCTGAATTGTTCTTCCCGGCAGCAAATATAGAAATTCCATTGCAGGCAGCCTCAATAAATGTAAAGTTCAAGTATTTCTGGAATAAAACGGAGCATGCAAAGAATCACGCCAATAAACCGACAGTTCATTCTCTGCGGCACAGCTTTGTGGTTATCAGAATGAACAAATGGATGGAACAGGGGATTGGACTTAATGGCATAATGCCATATTTAAGCAGATATTTGGGTCATTCAAGTGTTGAAGATACTTTTTACTACTATCACCAGATCGAATCCGCATTTAAAATCATAAGAGAAAAGGATGTCGTATCGTCTCACATTATTCCGGAGGTGAGTGATTATGAATACTAAAAAACTGAGTCAGGATTTATTTTTCTCAAAGACTAACGATTTTTTAAACCTATATCTTCCAAACCAGGCTATTCGCAGTATAAACACTATTTCTACATACCAAGATGGACTTACGGTTTTTCGAAGGTATGTGACTGATACTAAGAAGATCTCCATAAGAAAGTTCAAATTTTCTGACTGTACACATGGTTTCCTATTGGATTATATGGCTTTTCTTAAATCAACAGGATGTGCTGAATCAACCTGCAACAACAGACTGGCTGCTATTCGGGCATATCTTTGGTATGTGGCAGATGGAAATGTATCAATGCAGTCTATTGCACTTGGCGCAGCTAAAGTACCATTTTTGAGGAAGTCAAAGAAAGTAAGGGAAATCATAGGTGAAGATGATTTTGCTGCGCTACTATCTGCACCGCCGAATTATACAAGATTTGGAATAAGGGATCAAGCATTGATGATTTTGCTTTATGATTCAGCCATAAGAGTAAATGAACTATTAGAATTGAAGATAAGCTCACTAAACCTTACGGCATCGATTCCATATATCCAAGTACATGGAAAGGGTGATAAAGAAAGAATTATTGCTATAACCGATAAGACCGTGGCGCATTTGAAGAAGTATATACGATTATTCCATGAGAAAAACGAACTGGAATGGCCATTGTTTTATACAATCATAAAAGGAACTCTTGCTCCAATGTCACCGGGAAATGTGGAAAGATTGATAAATAAATACGCTGAGCAGGTCAGATCAGAGCATCCGACACTACCTCAAAAAGTTCATCCACATATGTTTAGAAGAACTCGAGCAACTAATCTATATCAAAATGGAGTTGAACTTGAACTGGTCTCAAGAATACTTGGACATACATCAACACAGACTACGCGTATATATGCAACACCATCAATAGAAATGATGAAGGAAGCTATGGGAGCAAGTGTTAATGGCATTCCAGAGGAGCAGCCTTTGTGGCTGAAAGATGAGGAAGAACTGGCTCATCTCTGTGGATTAAGATAAAATTTTATCCTCATCTTAATATCAAGAAGTCCTTTATATTCAACCTTTTGCTAAAAGATGAGGATAATAAAAAGATAAGCATAAGCCGGTTTATTCTAAGCTTAGAATAAACCGGCTACACCGACATGAGGAAATCAATTGACGGGCTTTGCGCGGTTGTCTTAAACCAGCTGCAGGCCGAACCGGACGGCCGGTCCATCTACCTTTTCTGCGGCAAGCGCTGTGACCGGATCAAAATCCTGCTCCGTGAGCCGGACGGCTATGTCCTGCTGTATAAAAGACTGGATGTCGTGCAGGGCCGGTACCGCTGGCCACGCAACAAGAACGAAGTCAGGCCGATCACCTGGCAGCAGTTAGACTGGCTCCTGTCAGGTCTTGAAATAGAACAGAAAAAGGCTCTAAAAACGGCCTGACCGTTGCCTTCAAAAGTGCCGCAAACCCTTGATTTTACTGGACTTTTCTTCCTTTTTATGGTATACTTTATACAGTACATCAAGGAGCGAAAACAGTGGCAAAGAGCAGTCAGGACATAAGGCTTTTGGAGCTGAAGGATCTGGTCACACAACTGAATACCACCATAAAAACGCTGAACGATACGATTGCCAGGCAGCAGACGGAAAACGAGAACCTCAAAGCGGAGCTTTCATGGTTCCGCCAGAGAATGTTCGGCTCATCCAGCGAAAAACGGTCCGCGGATATCTCCGGCCAGCTCAGTCTCTTTGACGGGGCCGCCGAGGAAGAAAAGCCTGCCGAACTCATTGAGCCGGAAACCGTCAAAGTTACGGAACCGAAGAAACCGCGCAAGCCGAAACCGACCCTCAAAGAACAGTTTAAGGGCATTGAGACCCGCCAGGTCACGGTAGATACCCTGTCTGAAGAAGACAAGACATGCCCGCTGTGCGGCACGCAGATGGTGGCCATCGGAACGGAACTGATCCGCAGCGAGATTGTCTATACCCCTCCCAGGCTGGAGCGGATTGAATATATGGCAACTACCTATGCCTGTTCGGCATGCAAGGATACCGAGGAGCCGCAGTTTGTGAAAGACAGCGGAAAACCGGCACTCATTCCCGGCAGTTATGTATCAGAATCCCTGCTTGCCTGTGTTGCTTACCGCAAGTTCGGGCTATATATCCCGCTGTACCGTCAAGAGCAGGATTTCCGCCAGATGAATGCACCGATTGGCCGGACTTCCATGGCAGGCTGGATTATCGCCGCCGGTGAAGAATACCTGAAGCCCCTGTACGGTTTCTTCCACCGTGAACTGTTAAAACGGCGGTTTCTGATGATGGACGAGACGCCCATCCAGATTTTAAAGGAAGAAGGCCGCCGGGCACAGACAAAGTCTTATCTCTGGGTGGTGCGGACCGGTGAAGACGGGCTTGCCCCGATCATCCTTTACAATTACACTCCTACAAGAGCAGGAGAAAACGCCAGACAATTTCTGGACGGAATAGCACCGGGATTTTATCTTATGTCAGACGGTTACTCAGGCTACAATAAGGTGAAGGATGCCAGACGCTGCGCCTGCTGGGCACACCTGCGCAGGTATTTCCTTGAAGCAATACCAAAGGGCAAGGAGCGGGATTATACTCATCCGGCAGTACAGGGATTCATGTACTGCAACAAGCTCTTCGAGTATGAGCGGACTTACCGGGAAAAAGGGCTCACATACAGACAGATAACCAGCCGACGCCAGAAGGATCAGAAACCTGTGGTGGAGGGGTTCTTGGTGTGGATGAACCAGGTGCAGCCGGACAGCAACAACAAGCTGAAAAAAGCACTGACTTATGCCCGGAACCGCAGCGAGTTCCTTGCTACATATTTAGAAGACGGGCGCTGCAGCTTAAGTAATAATTTGAGCGAAAATGCAATCCGCCCGGCAGTCGTGGGCCGTAAAAACTGGCTGTTTTCTGACAGTCAGGATGGAGCCGCAGCCAACTCTCTGTATCTGACCATCATGGAGATGTCGAAGGCTTATAAACTGAATCTATATGAATACCTGCATTTCTTGTTCTCGCACCGTCCCAGTAAGAATATGTCAGATGAAGAGCTTTCAAGGCTTGCCCGTGGAGCGAGGAAGTACAGGAACTATGCAAGAACAAAGTGGAGTAAAACGCTTGCATTCCGGAATCGATTGCCAGATTCCGGATTCTTTTTTAGGGGAAACCCCCAAACTACGCGCTTACCTTATATCCGGATTAGCCTGATTAAAGAGCATGATTTCCTAGGCAATCGCGGTTGAAACAAATGATTTAATCACTCCTACGGTAATCACAGGTCGGATGAAATCCACCCTAAGATTATGCGCTTACGTAACGGTATTGTTAAGTGGCTGCTATGACATTTATTCTCGGATGGATGTTAACGATGCCGGAGTTTTGGACAGCTGAAGAGAGTCCGTCAGTAACGCCCTCTCCTCCATAAACAAATTTATTACACTTTCGCCTATAGATGCTTATTATAGTACAACAATCCACATAATTCTAAAACATTATATAGACCAATAAATAATATGCCATAGATCACGGCGCGATTATATGACACGTTTTTGGGGGAATCTGAAAATATCATTATCGTACTGGCTATAGCTAACGCTACTATTAAGATATAGTGTGCAAAGTAAGCTATTTGATTTGCCTTATTTTGGATCACTACCCAGCGTTCATCCCCTTTGTACTCAATCTCCTTTTTAGCCTTCCATACACGAAGAAAAACAAAAGTACAAGTAAAAATAATGATAAAAAATAAAATAATGATCTGTTCATTCATAGTAAGTGTCCTCCTTGTATTCAAAAATATCATTAATGGATTTATCAAAAACCTTTGCTATTTTGAAAGCTAGCTCGAGCGAGGGAGTATATTTGTATTTCTCGATTGATAAAATCGCTTGGCGAGAAATTCCTACTCTCTCAGCTAAATCTGCTTGTGTCCAATCACGCTCTGCTCTCAAAACCTTCATCCTATTCCGCACCAATGTAACACCTCCGTATCATAATGTAACTATCTAATTACTTTATGATACGCCATTTATTTTTAATTGTCAATAAGAATTATTCATTAATGTATTGTATATATTAATTTGTCCTTCGCCATAATACGGATCCTTCCCTTTTTTACCCAAATCTATTGTACCAATAGATAATGCCTTTTCAATATCTTTGCTTTTAACTTTTTCGTCTTTGCTACCATAATAATACAACACATCTGCTAATCCAGCCGAGACACATGGCGCCGAGAGACTGGTTCCATATGAAAACGTATATCCTTGTGGAATGCCTATTGTTGATAACCCATTGTCCATACTTGTCGGGTATAGACAATAAATTAAACTATTTAAATCCAGATAACCATCTATATAATTTAGATCGCCACCGGGAGCACAAAACTGAATATCAGAGCCAAAATTGCTATAAGAAGTCAATACTCCGCCTGCTACAGCTGATACAGTATTCACATCCTTGACGCCGCCAGGTAAATGTATCATATGTTCTGACTTGTAATAACTGTCTAAATCTAGCCCCAGATTTCCAGATGATGCTACAACAATAACATCATTTTTTATGGCATACTGCATTGCTCTCTCGAATGCCTTAATTATTAGTCTTTCACTCTTAATATCTTTGCATTTATATGTACCCAGACTTAAATTGATAATATCATTGCCATCATCCACAGCCTCAATTAATGCCATGAGCACCCACGCGGAATCGCCGTCATAATCCCCCATTACTTTGTAGGGTGTGATTTTAGCACCTGGAGCGATTTGCTTAATAATACCTGCTACCATCGTGCCATGTCCATTTGTATCATTCACACTAGTATCATCAGTAACAAATGATTTTGCATCAGTTAAATTAATACTGTTTATTAGCACTGGGTGCTCATAATCCACACCACTGTCAATTAGTGCAATTTTTACATCTTCTCCTGTTGATACCTTTTATCCGTAACTTCATCAACATGCCATCCCATTAAATCAAAAATTGTTTCGTTCGTCATTCTTTTTCTGCTATTATTATATAATTTTTCTCCGCCAACTATTTTTTCGCCTGAATAGATGGAACCTAAATCGGTCCTGCCAATTTCAATATCTGGCATAGTTCCTATCTGCTCTACTTGGTTGATAATAGATTCATCATTAAGAATATTATCCAGATAGCCTGGTTTTGAAAGTTCTAAGTGCAATAATGAAACTTCTTCAAATTCAGTAATTTGAACTACGGGATCAACTTCTTTAATTTCCTTAATTATTTCTTGGATATTTGTATCTTCATTTAAAAGCAAATCAATTTCCTCTTTATTTTCAAAAGCTTTCACATCTATTAAATTATTATAAGAACCTAAAACAAAAAGATATACTATAAATAAAAAAGATATTTTTTTCTTTATATTTAACATTTTTTCTCCTTTAGAATATTATTCGTTTTGATATAGCTCGCATAATACCCGTTTTTCTTTAATAATTCTTCGTGTTTTCCAATCTCTGCAATCTTTCCTTTGATATGAGTCATATTGTCAATATGAAGTTTATGTAAAATTAATATTGTGTTAATTTTTATGATTTATACTGAGGGATTGGCGACGAATCAATGATTATACATAAAGTAATAGTTATTGTTAAAACTGTTCGGTTCCATGAATTAGGGATCCTGTTTTTAAACACTTCATCAGAAATAGTAGACGGATCCTTACAGAGGTATTTTGAGATAGACCGAAATGGTCTGGCATCGTTCAAATTCCTCGATATAAGTGCAGTCAACAAGCGTCAAATGTTTGTGGTTACCTGATATTAGATTGGACATAAAGGCCTCCTATTACCGCCACTTGATCAGACAACCATTTGTGACTATACGCCTAATGCAATTATATGCAAGAGTAAACCCTGCTTAATCTAAGAGTAAAATCTACATTGAGTATGAGAAGTGGGACTTTCAATTGTAATTCAGGCAAAAATAATACCAAGTTATGCATAGTTGACAGGTAACGAAATAAATTATATTATAGACAATATGCAAACTACTTGGTAGTAGTAATTGTAAACAGAATAGTAATGAAAACAGATAAATTAATCATACTGATTATAAAAGTGTAAGGCTTTGGAATCTAAAAAGATGGCAGATTTAGCAAAGAATTTATGTTTCATATACAAATATCAATGAAAAAGAAATATTTCATAGTATTATTGATTGCTTAGAAAATTTACGAGGAAAAGCAGATACTAAATAAAATCAGATATAAATAACAGGAGGCTTTATCATGCTTATCGAATTAATCGCCACAACACTGGATGACGCCATCGCCATAGAACAGGCGGGCGGCGGCCGGATCGAACTGATCACGGGCTTCGCAGAAGGCGGCCTGACTCCGGGAATCGGTTTAATTGCCAAGGTATGCGACACGGTACATATCCCGGTAAATGTCATGCTACGCCCACATTCAAACGGATTTCTCTATTCAGAAAATGATATCTCTGTCATGAAGTACGACATCAGCGCCATCCTAGCAACCAAGGCATACGGAATAGTAACTGGCATGCTTAACTCGTCAGGTCACATTGATACCGACCAGCTAGAGCAGCTCCTCTCTTGCGTAAAGAACCTTCCGGTCACCTTCCACCGTGCCATCGATGACTCAGTGGATCCGGTTACTTCAGTCAAGATCCTCGCATCCTACCCAGAGATCAAAACAGTACTGACCAGCGGCGGAAAAGGAAGCTTCGCGGAAAGAATGGACACCATCCGGAAAATGAAAGAAACAGCACCCCGGCTGCAAATCCTTGTCGGATCAGGCATCACCCTTGATAACATTGCCGAAGTCCACCGCCTTACCGGTACCGGAGCCTACCATGCCGGTACTGCCGTCCGGGTCGATAACAGCCCCATACTCGGCATCGACCCTCAAAAAGCCCAAGAATTCATAACCTTTACTCAAACCATATAAGCGAATGTTAACCTTGCAATGCCACCTATCCAAATTTCATAATCCTTCAAACACGCCCGCCTACAATGATCCAGGCAGAAAAATGCAAATCATCTTTCTGCCTGGCGGGGTAGTGGGCAACGACAGATCCAAATAACGACCAGCTACCTTACTATTCTCTTATAGATATTACCGTCAATATGATTATATGCCTGATCATACTTACACTTTTTGAATCCGTCATCACTTAAATATGCCAGATGCTCCCGATAATACATCTTCTCGTATATCGTAACATCTATAAGGTCTACCTCGTCACTGTACCGCGAGAACGGCGTTCCTTTCACGACCCAATAAGTGCCCGTGGATGCCGATGGGGTTAAGCTGCCGTTTAACAGCAGGCAGGCGTCATAAATCACGTAAGTGTTTTCCGGCGGGGCGATTCCTTCCACAAACTGCAGCGGCTCTAGCATACAGACATCATGGTATTCAAAGACCACATTAAAATTTATGTTTCCTGTCTTACCGATAAACCGGAACGCATTGCATAGAAAATCTCTGCCGATTCTTTTCTGGGTCAAGCCGCATCCCAAGGCATTCGCAAAGGTTGCCGTTATGGCAGCACAATCCGTGCTGTTGCATTTCTTTTGTTTTCCTAATTCATGCATAAACCGGGATAGCTCGAAAAACGGGCCGTCATCATCTTCTTTTACATATTGCGGGGTTCCGTCCCCATAGGACAGATTAAGTCCGCTGTTTACTTTGTCCGTAACTGCCGCGGCAATTTCACGTCCGCTCTGTGCCCCGTGCGCCCAGTCACAGGCTTGTTCCAGGACCTTGATATCGGGACGGCAATAATCGCTCCATGGCAAGGCCGGAACGGACAAGAGCATATATAGAGTTACCTCTGTATTGATGATTTCGTAAGCTGCTCCGTCGGAGCCGTCCTCCTGGCCGGCTTCCCAACATTCCCAAGCTAGGGTGATTTTTTCGCGTCGCACGCCATCGCTACTCATCCTATGCTCCTTGAAAATAAAGTCATAACTTTCTGTTTTCCCTTTGACAGGCGCCGTCACGGTAACCGCCTCCGAATCACCAAACATTCTTCTATCGCTTACATCGTAGCATCTCACTATGAAGGTACCGGGGCTGCGGAAGTCAAATATCGCTTTGACGACAACGGTATCGCTGATTTTGTCCGCTATATAGGCGACATGGGCGCTGTCAGTCCGATTGCTCGCCCATTCGGGAACCGGAACGTTTTGTCTGCCATCCAGCTGGAGGTGCTTAAGGGTGTACAGTTCTGACGAATGGCTGAACTGTACGGAAGACAGGCCGATATCCGGTATTTTTACCGGTTTTTCCTTGATATGAAGCAGCACTTTATAGGCCAGCAGATTAAGCCCCTCCGTATAATGAGCGGTCGGTACGCCAAGTACCCACGATGCCGCAAGAAAGTCGGATTCCGCTATCATAGACGAGACTTTCCACCATTGTCTTACCGGTTTAAAAGCGGCTAGGAGAATATGATTAAGCAGGTTCTGCCGATAGAGATATGTATAAAAACCCTTTAGCACAGAAACGGTAACCGCATCGGTATCGGCAAACATCGTGCGGACGGTCGAATCGGCTGCCAGCCGGGTGAGTAACTTATCCAAGGATTCATTTTCACTGATCTTTACTCCATGGACGATATCAACGAATCCGGCCATCAGCATCATAAATAATTTCCGGTACCACCGCAGCTCCTTTTCTATGTAAGCAACCGTGTCTGCCGCGGCCGGTATGGTACCGCCGCTTTCCTGGAACGATGTCTCCTCTTGTGAATAAAAAGGATATGAAATCTCCCCGTAGGTAAGCTGGTTATGCTCTCCCAGCAGGGTTCCCGTGCATCGGTTTATATTGCTTCCGACGTGAAAATCGTAGGTTGCCAACAGGCCATCCGCGTCAGTTTCCGGCGCCGCTTCGGCATAGCTTTCGATCTCATGACCGTCCAGCTCCCGCTCCCAGATGTCAAGCCGGGAAATACAGCCATCCAGCCATTTCTGCCCGTTCAGGCCGTTATCCACCACGGTAGCGCCGATGTAAAGGCAAGGTTTTTTCAGGTCCGTCACGATCGGGAACAGCCCGCTCAGCCGACCGGACGGTATCCCGTCGATAAACAGCTTCATGCTATCAATGCCATAGGTGAGGGCAAGGTTTACCCACTGCTTCGGTCTCACGCTTGCGTCTGAGGTAAGAATACCGGCTTCATTGATGGTGCCCCTTGAGCCCCTTACCTTGTACTCACCGCTTATCTTTTCAATATATAGGGACATGCCCGCCGCATCTTTTAGATCTCCGTTACTGAATACCGTCTGCTTGATCCCGTCCTCGCTTTCATGGAAATATACCCAGGCCTGTACCGTGTAGGAATCGTTATGCTTCCCGCCCGGGTTGATCCGCGGCTCTTTGTCGATACTGGCAAAAGTATTGATAAAAAACCGCGCCCCTTTGGAATACAGCCGGTACATGGAATCATCCTCTATTTTGACCGGCAGATTCTTGACGGTCTCGGCGGCCGGGATCCGGCTAAAATCAAAATATGCGGCCAGACCCTTAAGGGCGTCAGCTTCGGTTTCCATCATATAATGCCGGATCTCTTCCGCTGTCAGGCCTCTGTCAAAAAAGCGGACCTGACGCAGCTCGCCTACTGTATCTGGGAAGAAAACAAACGGCTCTCTGCTTTTGCTGTCCTTTCCCGTCAGGTCGGCGTCGGCGACGGTGATCCCGTTGACATAGAGAAACGCGGTCGGCTTGTCATATACGGCGCAAACGTGCGTCCATTCGCCCACCCGCACCGGCATTTTCTCTGTGCCGATCATATCCGGGAAGCCTTCCCTCCGGAAAAAAGGCCTGTTCCCGGCAATGCCGAGGCTGAAACTGCCTGGCTGGGTCAGGATAACTTTTTCGGTTAGGTTTTCCGTCACCCTGACGAAAGCATCAACCGTGAACGGCACGGTGCCGTCCGTCCGAAAGCCGATGTCCGCTTCTCCTGTGGCGGTTTTTTTGCCGTCAAACATGGCGGCAGCATATTGATAAGGGTAATCCATATGTACGTACTCCTTTCCTCTCCGCTTATAATATTAATCTTTTATATTTTTCACTAGGGTTATTGTTCTTGGCGTTATTGTAGTAACAGCTTTGAACACCTCTTTCTTCCATCAATGCCAGATGCTCTCGATAAGAATCCCTCGCATAATTATGATCTCGGATAAATTCTAACAGAGCATCATCATCAAACCGCGAAAACCGCATGCCCGTTGACAGAGCCGGTTTTTTGCGTCCCACGCCTGGCGTCGTGGTAGCATTTATCTGCAAGCAGGCGTCGTAAACATGATAATTATTTACTTCCGGCTCTATATGCGGCAAGCGCACATCCAGCGGTTCCATCATGCAGACTGCATGAAATTTGAAGCCAATACCAAACGGTATTCTCCACACATTTTCTCCGATACTAATGACTTCATTGCAATAAAAGATTTCATATTGTTGATTATTTATGATCTGTATGTCACCTCTCATTTCTTTTTGGCTTAAGTCGCATCCTAAAGCATTGGCAAACGTAGCAACTATGGCGGCACAGTCGGTACAGTTGACAGGCTGGCCTCTTGCGCCTCCATCTAAATAATTAAGAAAATTTCCCAGCATAAAATATGCTTCTCTATTGGCATCCCTTTCAACAAACACACTCGCGCCGTGGTCATCGTTATAGCGCAGCCCAAGTTGTTGGTTCACATTTTCTGTAATAGCCGCTGCCGTCTCATGAACACTGTACTGACCGTGTCCGCATCTTATCGCCCATCGCAAAGCTCTTATACTAGGCCTGACCCTCTCCGGCCACGGAGGCCTGGGTCTACTGATAATCTCATAAATACAATGATCAGTCAGATGAATTTCGTCCCCTTCAGCGCCATTGGCCGTAGCTATGTCCTTTACGTCGAACACTTCGACCCCCCGCCAGGCCAGCTTGATGTCTACGTACCGGATACCTTCGGATCCTAATCTGTGGTTTCTAAATGTAAAGTCATAAAACGGGGTCCGCCCCGGCATCAAAGCTGACACCACTACAGAATCTGAATCCCCTAGTACCTTATTTTCACTCATGTCCAGACAGGTTACTATGGCCGTGAGGGGCATATTTACATCAAAGGCCGCTTTTACAATGATATCGCCGTTTATTTTGTCGATCATATAGGCGGTATGCGAGCAGTCAGTATTAAGGGTGGTCCACTCGGGAACCGGAACATCAACATCCTTCTCAAGATTCAGGTCATCGAGAGTATAGGGGGCTTCCGGATGGTTGAACATAACAGATGCCAAAGCGATCCGGGGTATCCGCACCGGCCTGTCCTTGATGTGGAGAACAACCTCGACAACCAGTGCACCGATTGCCACGGTATAGTAGACTGCGACGACACCGGTTACCCACGACACCACCAAGGCGACGAATTTGACGATTGTTATGGCAACCGTCCACCACTTCAGGCTCGCAAAGGCCAGTTTTAGAAGCTCTTTCAGCTTATTCTGCCCATACAGGTAAGTAAAAAAGCCCAGCAGCATGCCGACGGTAACCGTGCCGGCAAACATCGCCCGAATAGCCGAGTCTGTCGCCAGCTTCGCCAGCTTCTTAATCAGTGCACTGCCTGGTTTAATGGTAAGGCCAAGGGCTATATCGATAATACCGAGGAACACGATCAGGAACAGCTGGATGTACCATTGCGTCTCCAGCTCCTCAAAGTCTTCATCGTCAACATACACGGTATA
>QMCD01001310.1_pt1 | contig 15353 bp, 17 predicted proteins | sample 1821841 | NCBI WGS metagenome assembly QMCD01 (sample SAMN01991225, study PRJNA193472) | Termite gut metagenome, whole genome shotgun sequencing project. | isolation source: worker | host: Macrotermes natalensis | reverse complement strand
ACGTAACCCTGCCCTCCGTTTTTTACGGCATCTTGGTGCGCTGCAACTACACATGCGCCGGCGTAATTTATTTCGCGCAGCTGCTGCGAAAGCGGCTTGCCGCCTCGAGCACGAGTATAAGCGAGCTGTAAAAAATCTTCTTGGCGGTATCGGCTTTGGCTTCCAGCTTCGCCTTCGCCTCTTCGCAAAGCCCCGCGGGGCCCTTTAATATCCATTGCCGCGTATCCGGGCAGATATGCCCCTGCGCGTGGTCTGTCTGGTTGATCTTCACCACCTTGCCGATGACGCTCATCTGCCCGCCATATTCGCGCAGTATCACATTTTCAAGCGTATCCCGCCCGTTCCAGTACGGCTCGATAATATTGCGGCAATTGTCGTAGTCCTCTTTCTTCACAATAAAGCGGTCCTGGTCACGCGTGGCAAGCGTATCGAGCTCCTCTTTGAGCCATTTCGTGCCCGATTCCGGGAAGATGACGCCCGCACGCGAAGCCGCCGTGCGGTTGCCCACGATATCCTCTTCCGGGTAGATTTTTATGCCGATCCGCCGCGCGGATTCCGCAAAGCTCAGCGCGCGTTTTTTTGCCGCCGATTCGCCCTCGCAGCTCTTATACACCTCGGTGATAATGCACGCCTGCTCGGTGGAAATGCAGCGCGGCTCGCTTAAAACCTTTTGCTTCAGCTTTTGTATGCGCGCGGACATGGGCATCGCATAAATCTCGTTCCTTTGGTATGTATTATCCATGCTCACACCCACTCGCTCCAAACCACTTCCCGCTTGCCCGAGTCAAGAAACGCCTGCACGGTCTTTTTTTCGACTGCGCCTTCCATCGGCCCCATAGCGCTCACCGCAAAGCAACCCGCCACATTGGCGTAAAGCGCGGCTTCCTCCGGCGCCTTCCCTTCAATCAGCCCGGAAAGGAATGTCGCCGCAAATGTGTCGCCCGCGCCGGTTGCGTCCACTTCCGTCGCTTTAAAGGACGGTACATCCTTAATCTCGCCGTTGTAATACAGGCGGCTGCCTTTGGAACCGCGCTTTTGCACCACCATCTTGCCCATATCCATCCATTTGCGGCAGCCGGTGTCGTCGTCCGTGCCAAAGTATTCGCCCGCCTCGCCCATGCTGGGCAATATGAGGTCCGCCCTGCCGACGACCGGGGCGCACAGCGCCGCCACATCTTCCTTGCCGCGCAGGTTCGGGTCAAAGCTTATCTTTGTATCTTTACCCAACATCTCCATGGTCTTAAACACCACGTCCTTGGCGCGCTGCGACGATTCCATCGTAAAGCCGGTATAATGCACCCATTTACAGTCCTTAAAATATTCCGTGAAATCCGCATCATCTTCGTACATCACAGCCGACCCCGACCCCTCGAGGTGATACATAAACTTGCGCGTTTCGTCCTCGTTGTAATACACAAAAGTGGAACCGGTGTAGGCGCCCTTTACCACCAGTATTTTACTCATATCCACACCGGAGCGTTTCATTTTATCATACACGCACCTGCCAAACCCGTCGTCGCCCACCGAGCCTATGAACCCGCAACGCGCACCCATTTTCGCGGCCGCGTTAATAAAGATCGGCGTATCGCCGCTTGCGTATGGGCCGCAGAATGTGCCCGGTTGTTCAAATGTCCGCCCCTTCTCCTGCCGGATCAATTCGATCAGCAGCGGACCCATGGAAATAATATCAAAAGGCATTTTGTGTTCTCCTTAACTTCTGTCTCACTCTATCAGTTTCGGCCAACATGGTCGGCCACGGCACAGGAAGCGGCCTATTCTCCAATGATATCGATAAATACCTTGCGCGCCTGCGGGCCGTCGTATTCCACAAGCAATATCTCCTGCGCTTCCCCCATCAGCATTTTCCCGCCCTGAATGGGGAAAATACAGCTATTGCCCATCAATATGGAGCGCAGGTGGCCGGTCGCGTTCGCGGACGTCCTGCCATAGGTTGGCAAAAAGTGCGCGTGCGCGTACTGCGCGTCGTCCGGCGCCAGCCTGCGCAGCATATCGTTCATATCACTGATGATACATTCCAGCGGTTCTGTCACCACGATCCCCGTGTTCGTATGCGCCGTCACCGTCGTCACAATGCCGTTTTGCACACCCGATTCCTTCACAAACGCTTTTACCTGCTCCCCCAGGAAAGATACATGGTAATCGTCCTGCGAGTCGATCACAACCTCATAATGCCTTACCATACCCTAGCCCTCCATTCCAAGGAACCTGCGCGCATTTTCGCCCATCACCTTTGCTTTGTTCTGCGGGCGCAGCGTGAGCGTATCCACCGCCTGCACCATGCGCTTCTGCTCAATACGCGGGTAGTTTGACCCAAAGATCACTTTATCCGCAAGCATCCTGTCTATCCAGTATTCGCCCATCTGCACATTAAACGTCGTCTGGAAAAACTGCTTGGGCGAATCGAAATAAAGCAGCGCCGTATCCGCGTACACATTGGGATATTTCAGCAGCAGCATCGTGGTGTCCATGATCCACGGCCACCCGTAATGCGCAAGGCAGATTCGAAGATCGGGATATTCGAGCGCCACATCCTCAAACACCAGCGGCTGCGAATACTTCGACGGCGCGTTTTTGATCCACGACATCCCCGCGTCAAACAGTATCGGTTTATTGTGCTTGATGCAGCATTCATAAATAGGCTTCATCAGCGCATCGTCATTGGGCATAAACCGCTGGCTCGCCGGGTTTAAGCGAAGCCCTGCCATGTTCTGCGCGCCAAACGCCTTCTCCAATACCTCAATCGCGTCGCTTCGTTTTGGGTCTACGGCGGCAAACCCGATCAGCCGTTCGGGCTCTAAATCCACAAGCTGCTTCACTTCTTCATTTGAAACGATAGCCTGCCCCACCGTCGTTGTGAGGTCTTCCGCCAGCAACACCGCTTTATCCAGCCCCGCCGCGTTAAGCTGCGTCATAAAAAGGGACATCGGCCATATATTCTGCTTGTACAGGTAGACGTGCTCCCTTCTAAGCGCGACGCGTTCGGCGTCGCCGCAAATCTCCTTAAAAAAAGCCGCGTGCGCGTGTATATCTATTTTCATCGGTTTCTCTTTCCCCCCTTTTTGTCAGTCAATCCATTCCTTCCCCAGTATGCTCTTTATTTTATTCTTTACCTGCGCCGTTTGCCGCGCGTCCAGGCAGCCGCACGTCACCTGCGCGGAAAATGTTTCGCCCCCCGGCAAGCTTCGCACATTCCCTTTTGCCTTCTCGGCGATATACCCCTCCGGTTCCGCCGTGCTGGGCAGCACAAAGCCCATCGACCGCCAGTCCTTGTGGTTTACCATCCAGCGCACCGCTTTATCCAGCACGCCCGCGTCGTAGGTCACATAGTCGGACGTTCCGTCCCTATGCTCATACACAAAATGCGCCATCCCGTGCTCATCCGCCATCACATCGCGCAAAAACAACACGATCTCCGGGTCGTATTGGTCGGCAAGCCCGATCGCGCGGGTCACCCTCACGTCGTTTTGCACATCATCCAGCAGCTTTAAAAACACCGGGTCCGGCTCGTTATACTGCGGGATGCTGACGCGCACCACCATATGGTCGCTATCCCAGGGCAGTGTTTGGTATAGCTTCGAATGATCCGCCACATTCCCGTTCACATGGCACATATACATCACATCCATCGGCCCGCGCGCAAGGTTTTCCACGTTTATGCCCACGTCGATCAGCGTGCTGTCTTCATAAAGCTTTGCGAAAGGCCGCGCTATGTAGTGGCTGTCAAACGCGCGGTTGTATTCATATTCGCCCGTCACGGCGATGTATTTTCCCTTGCCGTCTTCCCCCGTTTCAATGTATGCCTTGTCATAGTCCGCGTATGGCAGCTCGCCGTGGTGCGCATGCGTATCCTGCTCACACGGGCAGCCCATTGCCAGAATACCGCAGTGCATCACATAGCAGCCGTAGGTATCCCGAAACAACGCCGCCGGTTTGGGCATGTCGTATGTCGTTTTCATCTTGAGCGACCGCCCGTCCATCACGGCGTCCCACACCATCTGCCCGTTAAACGGCAGCACCGATATATGCCCCCTGCTGTTTTCCAGCCTCACGCAGCAAATGCCGCTTTCATAGCGGAAGAGAACGGCTTTCAGGCCGCCTTCCTCCGCAAACAGTTCTTCTCTTGGCGTAAACATCCCGTCCGTCAGTTTTATTTTCATACGAATCCTCCCTATGTCGCGCGGCGCAAGCCGCACAAATACGCTTCCGGCCTCTCATAAGCAGTGGTTACCTTCATGGCCCGGCCGGAATTATTTCCCAACCGCGGCGGCGAAAGCCGCCACGCGCCTCATGCCCTCGTTTGGTTTATCCCCTGGCGTCGTTTCTGTTCCCGCGCGATCAACCTGTCGGCTTTTGTATCCGAGAAGTAATTCATCGTGAGCACGAACAACAGCACGCCGCCCCAGATCATCTGCCGGTAGAAATTGCTGATCTCCGGGAACAGGTTCAAGCCGGAAGACATGATCTGCAAGATCAATATCGCGATCGTCACGCCGCCCACTTTACCAAAGCCGCCATCCGGGTTGATCCCTCCCAAAACCACAATGAGGATACATTGCAGCGTATAAGCGGAACCGTAATCCGGCTTAGCCGAATTATAGTTTGCCAGCATAATCAGCCCGGCAATTGCCGCGAGCACACCCGAATACATGTGTGTCCGGCTGATGACGCTCGATACTTTGATGCCGCTGAACGCCGCCGCGGTTTTGTTGGAACCCACCATATAGGCCTGCTGCCCATACGCCGTTTTGCCCATCAGTATACCCAGCACGACCACAACGCCCACAAATACAAAGAGCACCACCGGAACAACACCGCCGATCAGCGTCGTCCCCATCTCCGAGTACATCGTCGGGATGCGGCTTATGGAGCTGCCCTTTGTGATCACCAGCCCTATACCGGTGAACATCTGCTGCGTACCCAGCGTGACCAGCATGGCCGGCACCCGCAGTTTCCCGATCAGCAAACCGTTTAGGAACCCACAGGCCCCGCCCACGATAATCCCGAGGGCGACCGCGACCACAATGCAGCCAAATGTCTGCGCTTCCGAATAGCCGTCCTTCACCAACGCGAGCAGCGTAGACGCCGCCGTGATGGCTGTCAGGTTTGCCATACCCACCACGGAAAGGTCAATGCCGCCTATCACCATTGTGAGCATAATACCAAATGCCATGATCCCGTATTCCGGGAACTGGTTGAGCATAGCCTGGAAGTTCGCCATGCTGATAAACTTGGACGGATTGACCAATGTCATCGCCACAATCAGCACGATGAGTATGACAAAAAGCAATCCAACATGGCGGTCCCTTGCGTACCAGGCTTTTAAGCGGTTCTGTACCGTTGCTTGTTTATTCATTTTCTAGCCCCCCTTACGCCGCGCCGGCTTTCGCGGTCTTCGCGTTTGGCCGGGTATCGTCGCGCTGCATCGCGCGCCGCGCCTGAATGGCCGAAAGCGCCGTTCCCGCAACAATCAGCAAACCTGTCACAAAATCCTGCCAATAAGCGGGCACCCCCAGCAATATCAAGCTGTTACTCACGATAGTGAGCAGTAACGTCCCCAGCATCGTGCCTGTCAGCGTGCCCGTGCCGCCCGTCAAGCTGGTACCGCCCAGTATGACCGCCGCGATTACCGTCATTTCCATACCAAACAGATTGGTAGTATGCACCATCTTCATCATGCTGCAACGCACCATATTCGTAACAGCCGCCAGCATTCCGGCAAAGCAATACACAAAAAACTTGATGCGCACCACCTTAAAGCCCGCGCGCATCGCGGAGTTCACATCGCCGCCCACGGCATAGATGCCCCTGCCGAGCATCGTGTAGCGCATGATAATAAACGCGGCTATAAGCGCCACCACCAGCACAAGAAACGCCATCGGTAAAAACGACGTCATGCCCGTCTCCGGGTCGACCGACCACACAAGCGCCGAATCGCCGAACGCCTTATACCCCTCGGGAAGCGCCACGTCGATCTGCTCCGCGGAGAGCACGCCCTGCAGCACACCGCGGTATACGCTTTGCGTACCCAGCGTCACAATGAGCGCGGGCAGCCGCATCTTCGCTATGAAAAGCCCGTTCACCGCGCCGAAGCCAATGCCGATAAGCGCGGCAAGGATGATCGGCACCACCACCGACCCGGTATAGCCGATCTTCACCATCGCGTCCGTAACAATATATACTGAAAGCGTCGCGACCGCCGGGAATGATACGTCGATGCCGCCCGACACAATGATCATAAACATGCCGATGGCAAAAAGCCCGGGTGAAATAAGCGACCGCATCAGGTCTACCATGTTATTGCCGGTAAAGAATTTACCGCTCCGCGCCTGAATGATCACACTCAGCGCGACAATAATCAGTAAGATATAAAATTCTGTTTTCCGGGATAATTTTTTCATTGTCATATATATCGACCTCTCCCCATTTAATTAACGGCAACTTCCGTTACTTTTGCCGCCAGCTCCGCCTCTGTGATCTCGCTCGGGTCAAATTCCCCTTTTATGACCCCCTCGCGCATGATAAGCACACGGTTCGAATTCGTGATCACCTCCGGCAGGTCGTCCGATATGATGATAATGGCAAGCCCATTGTTTGCCAGCTCATGCAATATCTCATGGATATCATGCTTGGATCCAATATCCACCCCTACGGTCGGGCCGTTTAGGATCAGGATATCAAGTTCTGTCGCCAGCCACTTCGCAAGCACGATGCGCTGCTGGTTCCCGCCCGATAATGTGGAAGCCGGGTTCTTCGCATCCGAAACCTTGATTTTAAGCTTGCGGATCAGTTCGTCCACTTCTTTTGAGCGCTCGTCAAAATTAATGAGGCCAAACTTATTCGCGAATTTCCTGATATGCGCGATCGATATGTTTGAAACAATCGATTGATTTAAGAACAGCCCTTCCGTCAGCCTGTCTTCCGGCACATATCCGATCCTGTGCGCCATCGCGTCTTGCACGCTGCCGAGGCGCACCGGTTTGCCGTCGATCAATATCTGCCCCGATGTCGGGCGCTTCTGCCCAAACAGCGCAAGCGCAAGCTCTGTGCGGCCCGACCCGAGAAGCCCCGTGATCGCGAGCACCTCGCCCCTGCGCAACTCAAAAGAGATATCCTCAAATTCATTGTGCAGCGTTAAGTTTTTCACCTCGAGAATGGGGTTCCCCTCTTTCAGCTTGGGTTCAAAATGCTTTTTCTCAAATTGGCGCCCCGTCATATAGAATGTGAATTTGTCACTATCCAGCTCCGACGTATCGCCCGACTGGACGTTTTCCCCGTTTCGGAAAATCGTAAAACGTTCGGATATTTCAAACACTTCATCCAGTTTATGGCTGACAAATAAAATCGATATGCCCTGCGCCTGCAAATCCTTTATGATTTTAAAGAGCGCTTCCACTTCTTTTTTGGTCAGCGCTGTCGTAGGCTCGTCCATAATGATGAGCTTCGCGTTGTTTAAAAGCGCGCGGCAGATCGCCACAAGCTGCTTATCGGCGACGGGCAGCGTGCCCACCAGCGCATCCAGATCCACATTGAAATTGATCTTTGCCACCGCTTCTTCCGCAAGCCTCCTGAACCGTTTCCAGTTTACCATCACGCGGTTTTCCATCAACTCGCTGTTGTACGCCAGGTTTTCCATCACCGAAAGGTTCGGGAAAATAGAAAAATCCTGGTAGATTACCTGGATTCCATTTTTAATCGCGGTGATCGGCGTGATGTTCTTCTGTTCCACGCCTTCAAATTCCACCTTGCCGCTATCCATCGTATAAACGCCGGATATGATCTTGATCAGAGTCGATTTACCGCATCCGTTCTCTCCCGCAAGACAGTGGATCTCGCCTTTTTTGATCTCAAGGTCTACCCCTTGCAGCGCCCGTACGCCGGCAAAAGATTTTACGATATCTGTCGCCCTTAAAATATACTCCTGCATAGATACCAGTTCCTTTCATTGTTGATTTTTCCGATCAACGGTATAACACGGAAGAGGATACGTATCCCGCCCCAATCTCCGTACTTTTTGAATGCCGCGGCAGGCGGCTGCAGCGCTGCCTGCCACGAATTGTTTGTCTGTTGTCCTGTTGATCTTAATCAGAATCCAAAGCTGTCCACATTCTCTTTTGTGATCGTAACCCAGGCCGCCGCTGTCAGCACACGGCCATCCATGATCAGGCTGTCGTACCCTTCGATACCGAGATCCATACCCTCCGTTACTTCGCCGCCGTTTAAGATATGCGTCGCAAGCGCGCACATTGCGTATGCGGCCTGTGCGGGATCCCACAGCGTAAGCGCCGTAACAGCGCCGCTGTCAAGCAGCTCTTTGTTCGCGGCGGGCATCCCCGTTCCGCAAGCGAACACCGAGCCGATCAGTCCGGCTTCTTCGATCGCGCGGCCCGCGCCGGGCGTGTCATAAGAACCCGTGCCAATGAACCCTTTCACATCGGGATATGTTTTTAAAACTTCCTTCGCCGTCTCATAAGAAACTTCCGGGTTGTCGTCCGTCACGATTCTCTCTTCAATCAGCTCCATGTTCGGGTAAGCTTCCTGCTGGCGTTTGATCGCGCCGTCCGCTTCCTGGTTGTGAGAGTCGTTTGTGAGAGAGCCCACGCGCGCGATGTATTTGCCTTCTTCACCCATCGCCTCCGCAAGCGTATCCATGATGTAGCCGCCATACGCGTTGAAGTCGAATGCTTCAAGGTCCCAATGGCAGTTTTCCTGAGAAGACGCTTCGTGTGTGATCACAATGATACCGGCTTCCATTGCCTTCTTAAGCACAGGCTCCATGGCGCCCGGGTCATGCGGCACGACGCACAGCGCGTCCACCCCCTGCGCAATAAGGTCTTCCGTCACCTGAATCTGCTGCGCGGCATCCACTTCCGGGGGGCCTTTTTGAAACGCGTTCTGGCCGGTATCGGCCGCATATTGCTTTACGCCTTCTTCCATGCGGATAAACCAGGGGTTTGTGCTGTCTTTGGGAACGACCGCAATATCAAACACCTCGCCCTCGGCCGCCGGGGCCTCTTCCGCCGGGGCCTCACTTGCCGGAGCCTCTTCCGCCGGGGCTTCACTCGCCGGGGCTTCACTTGCCGGGGCTTCCGCGGGGTCGCTGCACGCTGTAAAAAGCGCGACTGCCATTACTGCTACCATACAAATTGCTAAAAACTTTTTCATACTCTCCTCCTAAATTGTCTTTGATAACCGATGATTAAAGCGGGTCTGTGGATTTCCGAGCCATTTTTGTTCGTGGCAGTGCCGACAGGTTCCGTTCATAAGCAGCGCTATGGGCGGGTTCTGACGGCGCGGGCGCGGGCGAAAAGAGCCGGAAAGACGCGTGGCCTGCATTGATCAGCGGTTACCTGGTGTGCCGCCGCTATATCGCGGCAAAATGTAAACCTTCTCCTTTCTTAGTGCTATCGATTGCGCCTTTTGACGCAAAACTAAATCTTTTTTTGATGGCCATTTCCCTCTTTAAAGCGGTTTAATTTCCGGTATATGTCCCCCGCCGTGCGGCGACGCGCTTGCCTGTCCTGCCGTTTTTACGTCCGCGCGCTGCCTGTTCGCGATTTAAAGCGGTTTAATTTTCGGTATATGTTTCCCGCCGTACGGCGATGCGCTTGCCTGTCTTGTCATTTTTGCGTTCTCACGCTGCCTGTCCGCGGTTTAAAGCGGTTTAATTGTCACTATAAATTCTATAGGCGCCCGTGTCTTACGATATTCCCCCGTTACGCCTTTGTTACAGTTTCACCATTCCACACCAAACGCTTTTGCTCCGTTACCGGCCCTACCGATTGGCGTTTTATCATGGTGGGTTTTATTCTAATGTGCTTTTCTTTTATTTCTTCCTTGCTCATGATAGCAAGCAACATATCAATTGCGAACCCGCAGGTTCGTTCGACATCGGAATCCATCGTTGTGATGCCCACTGTAGCCACCGCCGAATAGTTTGTATTGTCATATCCCACAAGTGACACATCCTCGGGTACGCGGATACCCGCATTGTGCAATACTTTCAGTACGCCGATCGCCATTTCATCGTTCATCGCGACCACCGCCGTGAAATCATCCCGCTCCCTCACCAGCTTTTCCATCGCCTTCACCGCGTCGCTGAAATACAGATTCTCGCACTCTATCAGGTTCTCCGCCTTAACGGGCAGGTCATGCTCTGAAAACGCCCGGCTGTAGCCGCTGCGGCGCAAGCTCGTCGTCGGTATGTATTCCTTGCCGCCGATAAACACAATCTCCCTGTGCCCATAGCCCATCAGGTGGCTTACCAGTTTATAAGTCCCTTCTTCAATATCCCCCATCACATATTTGACGTTTTCTACCGGATAGAGGGAGGTAAGATAGACCACCGGGATATCAAACCGATCCAATTCCCGCCTGTATTCGCTGAGGTATTTCGCCGGTTCGCCCGACGGCACCAATATACTCGGTATGACCATCACGCCCTCACAGCGTTTGGCGATAAACTCCCTGATGATCTCCGATTCTCTTTTGGGGTCGTTTCCCGACATCGCCATCACAAGGCTGTAGCCCTTTTGCTTCACCAGAATATCGACAACCCTTAAAACATTCGCGTAAAATATAATATTGATATCCGGTATGATAATGCCGATCGAATTACTCTTTCTCGTTGCCAGGCTTTTGGCGATCAGGTTTGGGTGATAGTTCAGCTCCTTCGCTATTTCCAAAACCATCGCCTTTGTGTTTGCGTTTACCAGCGGGCTGTCGTTAAACGCCAAAGAAACTGTCGCTTCCGAAACGCCTGCTTTTTTCGCGATATCTTTAATAGTTAAGGCCATTTTATTCCGCCTTGTTCATTCTTTGTTCATAGTAATTCATAAATCTCACAATGTCAACCATTTTTTTAAAGCGCTTTAAAGATTATTTATACGACTGAAAAATGTGTAAGGCGCGTCTGGAAGCCGCGCCCTGCAATATCCCTATTTATTCAGTGGCCACCTGTGTTAATGCGAACAATACACCCAGTTAACCCAGCTTTTCTTTATAGTCAGTATATTCTTTTGTCCTTCGCTTTGGTATGTCACCAAACCCATCATACTTTTTAACATCCAGTAATTGCAAACGGTTATTTGACGATAATGCCGTTTAGCATCTTGCCGCACTTGTAGCATTTCATGTCGCTGTACCCCGGCTGCGGCTGCGGAAAGGTAATGAGGAAAAGCCTATCGCTCCGCGCCCATTTATATTCGATGGGGCAGGGGCATACTACATTGGACGGCGCGGAGTCGTTTTTGTTAAACGGGATAGTCCGCCCGTCGGCTTTTGCCTGTGCCTCGGCCTGTTCCGGCGTTATCCCGCTTGCCGCCGCACCGCCCGCCACCGCTTCCAGCTCGTCGTCGCTAATGGCCTCTATACCGCTCATTTTCTTTTCCATTTCTTTTTCTTTCATTGCAATTCTCCTGTTCAATAAAATGATCGCGCTACAGTTTCTTGTATCCCCACGTTTTGCCGCATTTATAACATTTGATATCCCAATACACATCGCAGGTCATATGTTTAGTTAAATACGACATTTCCTTTGTTCTCGAGAATTTATACTTGTGGCTGCACACGCATATAAAGTTCATCGGAGGCAGCATATAGTTACGTCCGTCCGCCGCGGCCTGCTCCTTGGCCTGCGCTTCCTCCTCATCGTTGGCAAATATCCTGTTGCCGCCCGCGACATCTGCAAGCTGCTCGTCTTCAATCGGCTCTATGCCGCTTTGCATTGCTTTCTTTTCCACTTTCGCCATCGTAAGAATCCTCCTTAATCCGTATTATGAATATTTGAGTTCCCTCGCGGCGGCGTTGCATTTATAGCACTTGACGTCCTTATAGATTCTGCTCATGTCGAAGTTCACCCTCTCCACCGACCTGTAGAACTTCCATTCAACAGGGCAAGAACAAAGCTTATTATCCTGCTAGTTGTTCTCTTGATGTCATTGTGTTTCTCCTCAAGAGTGAATAGTCTCTTCGTCCCATGTCTTGCCGCAGTTGTAGCATTTTATGTCAGAGTAGGTCGTCGTCAGCGTGACGACAACGTTCCCAAAATCAAATAGCTCATTCATCTTTTTATGCCGCGCCCATTTGTAATCGTTGTTGCACATACACAGCAGGTTCAGTATGGGCAATTTATGTGTGCGCCCGTCCGCCCTCGCCTGCTTCTCCACTTCCGCCTTGTCCTCTTTGGACATACCGCCGGAAACCGCTTCCAGCTCATCGTCGCCAATTATATCCAAACCGTTTTCCATAGCTTTCTTATCCATATCCGCCATTGTAATATGCCTCCTCATTGCGGCGCGCCGGTTATGCCCGGCGCGCCAGCCGCCGCTAATTGCCGCACTGTTTCATTGATTAGGACAGATCCCAAAAGTCCACGTTTTTCCATTCTGTGCGTTGATGCACACTACATTCCATCTTGTATTTCTTGTCGTCCGAATTTTTATCGGATTTCGTACATGTAAAATGCGGACAGTTTTTGCAGCATCTTTCCGGGAATTGTGATTCGTAGACCTGGCCATAGTCGCAGCGGTCGAAACCGCTGCCCCCCGCTACCTCGTTCAGCTTTTCGTCGCCGACCGCATCTAACCCATTTTCAATCGCTTTCTGTTTTTTCTCTGCCTCTGTCATGGTATTTCCCTCCTTAAAGAAATTTTATTTTTCTTACTATTCACCCGTTTATACGGGTCAAGCAGCATTTTGTCACAATGGTTTTGTCATCTTTTTTCGCAGCTTGCCCACCGCCCGCGAATAGATCGTACTCGCGTTTGTCTCGCTGATACCCAGCACCCGCGCTATCCCGGCGTAGCTCATGTCCTGATGCAACCGCAGGATAACTACGCGCCGTTCCTTTTCCGGCAGGTTAGCAAGCTGCTTTGCCAGTTCACTAAGCTCTTCTTCATACACAATGCCTTCTTCAATATTCTCCGCGGATGCCAATATCTCGCTCAGCGGATATTCCTGCTTACGTTTTCTGAAATAATCCGTCACCACCGAGCGGGTGATCATATACACCCATGTGGACACCGAGGCCTTGGCGCTGTCGTACCGCTGTTCCTGCCTCGCCGCCTTGAGCAGTATTTCCCCGAAAACATCCTCCCGGTCTGATAGCGGCACGTTCTTGCCAGCTAAATATCCGAAAACACGCCCCCGGTATTCATGAAACACCTGCTCGGCCGGTGAGCTAAGGCTTGTCGTCATCCGGCTTCTCGATTGTTCTGAAAGGGTCGCCGGCGGCAAACAGGATATCCAGATCGTCATCCGCCAAAGGCTGAACGCTTTCATTTTGTATCAGCGAATGAAGCAACGGGTCATGGAAAAAGCCCTGCGCGTCGAACAAAAGCTTTAGCTTCTTCTCAAATCCGGTCATCTGTTCACCCCCTTTTATTTCGCCTTTCAAACGTTTATACGACAGTGCGCTTGATTCGTCACAAGCTTTTTATATAAATTCCAATAATTCTTTTCCGGCAAGATACTCTATCCGTCCGGCTTCATCCAACCCGGCGCATTCGGCAGTGCCTGCCCACGCCTCCACGCCCTTTGCCGCCGCCACCGCAATGGCGCGGACAATATCCGCCGCAGAATCGCTCATGCCACGGGTGTAAAGCGCGGCCCGGTTATCATAAAAGCGCATAAACCACTTGGCGCGGTATTCGCCAAACGCAGCATACAGCCCGCAGAAATCCGCGATCAGTTCATCGTGTAAATTGTTGCGCGAACTGCCCAAAAACCGCTTTGTGTAATAGTGGGCGCATTCATGGTGCTTGCGGATGATCATGGATTGTTCCAGCCATTCGCTCTCGTTCAGATTAAAGAACGAAGCCGGCACATTGCTGTACGGCTTGCCCGAAAGGATGATGAACCGTACCGTCTTACCAAACACGAACTGCGCGCCCATATTCGTGGTATCCGGCATGGCCTTGCCTTTGTAAACGATCTCGCGCAGCAGCGTCTCAAAATCATCCTCGCTTGCGGGATAGATGATGGGGATCGCCCCGGCAACAGACGCAAACATTTCAAGGCGGGGCGGCGTTTTGCAATAAAACAATGCCCGGTTCCAAATGCCCTCCCATTTGGGTGATAATTCATCCGTTCCGGCGTTCGCGCGGGGCTGGAACGCATCAGCCGTATATGCCAGCAGCGCGTCCATGTCCCCGTCCGCCGCGCCCAGTTTTTTAAGCGCGCTTCTTCGTTGCTCGTCCGTCATGATGTGGTTTCCTCACCGACCATCTGGCGGCTGACTAGCTCGTGGAAGTATCCCTTTTTCGCGTATAGCTCGTCAAACGTACCTTCCTCGGTGATCTTCCCGCCGTCCAGCACATAGATCCTGTCGCAATCCTTTATGGTGGAAAGCCGGTGCGCTATGACGATGCGCGTGCATTTCAGCCCCGAAAGCGCGTCCGCGACGTGCTTCTGCGTGATGTTATCAAGCGCGCTTGTAGATTCATCGAATATCAGAATCTTGGGCTTGGGCGCAACCGCTCTCGCTATCATCAGCCTTTGCTTCTGTCCGCCCGAAACGCCGCCCGAACCCTCGGTGATGACCGTGTGCATCCCCATCGGCATGGCCTCGATATCGTCCGCGATGTCCGCGATTTTCGCCGCCTCCCACGCTTCGTCCTGCGTCAGGCTGGGCGCGGATATCGTGATATTACTGAATATATCGCCGGTAAACAGCTTGCCGCTCTGCATCACCGCGCCGATCTTACGGCGGAGCGAGGGCAGGTCCAGCCTTGTAATGTCCTTGCCGTCGAAGTACACCGCGCCCTTGTTGGGTTGCTCAAACCCCAGCAGCAGGCGGATCAGCGTAGACTTGCCGCAGCCCGTCTTGCCCACGATGGCGACATACTTTCCAGGGCGGATCTTGATGTTTATGCCGTCCAGCACGTTCCTGCCGCCCTCGTCGTAGCGAAACGTGAGGTTCTGCACCTCGATTCCGCCTGAAAGGCTGGTCACAACCGTCTTGCCCGCGCTGATTTCGGGAATGGCCTTCATGATGGGCGAAACCACGTCCAGTTGCGGTTTTAACCCCGAAAAAAACGTGGTCAGCGAGCCGAGTGACAGTATCGACGCGGCCACCATGCCGTATGCCGTGCTGTACGCCATGTATTCGCCCGCGTCCACGCCCGACATAATGGAAGTGAAATAGATGACAACCGTACCGATCGCCGTGATGGCGGTGCTGATCGTCTCGGTATATTTCAGCAGAAAAGGCGGGTTGTAGGTATAGTTTGCCGCCGTCTTGTAGCTTCCCGCCCACCGCGCGAATATCCGCTTTTCCGATCCGGTCAGCTTGACCTTTTGAATGCCTGAAAGCATGGAGTAGGTCAGCCCGGAAA
>QMCD01001360.1_pt1 | contig 15416 bp, 12 predicted proteins | sample 1821841 | NCBI WGS metagenome assembly QMCD01 (sample SAMN01991225, study PRJNA193472) | Termite gut metagenome, whole genome shotgun sequencing project. | isolation source: worker | host: Macrotermes natalensis | reverse complement strand
TGACCTACAACGTGAGGGTGATCCAGACCATCGAGATACCCTATGCCGTCACCATCACCGATCCCGTGACGGGCGAACCGATCACGGCGCTCAACTTCCCCGGCGACAACGGCACTCCGGGCGGGGCTCCCGAGCCGCAGAGCTTCAAGGTGTCGTGGACTCCCGCCGACCGGCCTCTCACCATTACACGCATCCAGACGGGGGTCGAGCCGTTCACATGGCGGAATACGGCCAACAACAGCCTCACGACGATCCCGGCGGGCGGCAGTTTCACCTTCGAGAACATCGACCCCGAAGCTATCGTCGGCTCGGCGTTCCTCAACCGCGTGTCGTCGCTCAATTTCATGGTTTCCGACAACACGGGCGAAACCTCGGCGTCGCGAAGCATATCGCTGTTCCAGGGCAACAGGATCGACAACGTGGTGGGGGCTCTGGGGAGTATATACAGCGTAGCCGCACGATACGACGGCAGTAACCATAACATCACTTTCACGAGTCAAGCGACCGGGAAAATAGCCGGAACCAATGTCAGCGGTCCGGTGGCGTGGATTGCCGAGTTCTCCGAGAACGGCGGCGAATACACACCCACGGCTCCCGAATGGCTCGTGGGCTTCCCGATGTCGGGAGTAGGTAATCTACCCTCGACGGCCTATACGGTCAAACCCACTACTGTGGCATCGAGAAGTAGCGACGGCGAATTCGATGACAGGGCGGTGCGCGGCTCGCAGTCCACCCCGTGGAATCTTGCCGGCAACCCGGCCGCCGGCGACCTGTCGGGTGCGGAAACATGGGAGACGGCCAACTGTTATATCGTCAACAATCCCGGCTGGTACAGTATCCCGCTCGCCTACGGTAACGCCGTGCAGGATGGTATTGAAGCCACCACCTATATTGCGGATGGAACGGCAAGCGCGAATTTCCTCAAGAACTTTATCCGTCACGACGGCAAAGCGATAAACAGCTCATACATCTACAACAATACCGGTTTTGCGAGCCCCATCGACGATGCGACCCTTGTGTGGCAGGATGTACCGGGAATGCTCACCGACATCGCCTTGGACTCCGCAAAGGAAAATCTCGTGTTCCACATCGATGCCGATGCCATCGCTCAGGGTAACTCCGTGGTTGCAGTCAGAGACGCGGCGGGTACGATAATGTGGAGTTGGCATGTCTGGGTCACTCGATCCGACATACTTGATGCCGCCGACCTTAACGCGGCAACCAAGCCGACCAAAACCCACACCAATTACGGTTCGAAATATAACAGCATTTTGGAATACGCACTTGGTTATGTTAAGGGAAGTACGGCTATTTACGCCGCACGAAGCGTGAGTATACGCATCAGCCAGGTCGGAATAAAAAACCCTGCGACGAGAATATTCACCGTTTCCCACGCCGATCAGACAGTCAAAAGCGGAAACGTAAGCACCTTCTATCAGTGGGGCCGCAAGGACGCAATGATACCATCTAACGGAAATAATAACACCGAGAGCCGTATGATAGAATGGGGTGTGCGCAAGGATGGCAAACCCTATAACACGATCGGCGATGCCGCAAGCGGCGAGGCTGCGGTAAGCATCAAACAGAGCCAACCACTTATGGCCATGGGCACAGGCAACATTACCAAGTCTATTGTAAATCCGCACATATTCTGTGCCGCGTCGGCTATCGAAGACTGGAACAAGGGTACATCAACGCCTGAAGGCAACAAAACCGGAGTGAACAATCTGTGGAGCAGGAATAATAATGTTAGGACAGTCAACGGCAACGCTGTGGCAAAGACGGTTTATGACCCGAGTCCCGCCGGATTCAAGATGCCGCCGAGCGATGCCTGGACAGCATTCACAATGAACGCAAATCTGGCAAATGGCACAGCCTCAACATATGGGAATATTCTGCAACCCGTGCGATTTTCCAGAGGATATACCTTCTACCTCGATGGCTGGATGGCAATCGAGGGTGCTACATCATTCTACGAGATTTTTAGCGGCCGGGCGGCCGCAGGAGAATTGTTGTCGGGTTCACTTACATCCAGCGGCAGATTCTGGTCGGCTGGTCCGGCCAGCGCCTCATATGGGTATGATCTGTCAGTAAGCTCTGGCTCCATCAATCCTCGTAGTGATATAAGCAGAGGTCTGGGCTCCTCCGTCCGCCCCATGGCCGAGTGGGCTCCGGAACCCGAACCCGCCATGCCCGATCCTCCGGGAGGGATGACCAAAGACCCCACCAATGGTGGCGGGGGCAGGGCGATAAGCGCCCAAACCTATGTCGGCGCGTTCTGGAGAGCGGGCGAGAAGGGCGAACGCCTCATAAAGATCCCCGTTACCGACGCCGCGGGCTCGGGCAAATGGATCGTGAGAGTCTACAGCTACGGTGGCAACGGAATCTATCCTAAAACCAACGGCAATCCGTTCGACCCGGCCGAAGGCGTGAGCACCGACTTCAAGAAAGGCGACATCATCTTCGGCGCATACGACGGAACTGTTCCGAACAACCTCAACGCCGAGGCCAACCCCGTAACAGGCGGCGAAGAGCTTCGCGGCGAGGTGGCCACAGGCGGCGAGATAGCTTTCCGCATCGGTCTGAAACAAACTTGGAACGGCTCCGCTCCGCGCTACGCCGTGGCCGTTATCACCTACGGGGTCACCGAAAGCAATCCCGAAGGTTATCATCAGCTTCTGTTCCTGCGCCAGGGACAGCAGGACGACTATCTGATGTTGCCGAGCGATCCAGTCACGGGAGTTTCCATCACTCCGGTGAATGGTAAAAACCGACCGCTTGCCAAGAAATGGTCGCCCTACAACCTCACGGCGCAAAAGTTCAAAGGCGCGGGCGTACCGGGCGACGCGACCCAGGCGCGGGGAACGGAAGGAAATTCATGGGTGGATGTTCGTCCGTGGGGCGAAGCCACGAAAGCCGTGTACACCGACTATCCCACTCAGATAGGGGCTTACTTCAAGTGGGCTCACAGCGAAGGCGTGCGGGCATACAACCCGAGCGGACAACCCGCAACTCCCCAAGATTGGGATTGGAACACAAGCGGCTTTGTCACTTCCGCGTGGGACAATACCGGAGCGATTACTATCGACGGTACCAACATCGGCGCCATGCCGATGACAGGCAAAGTGAAAAACTATTTCGAGAGCTGTCCGGCAGACTATCGCCGTCCGACCGATGGCGGAGACACGGACTATATGGATGCGACCGGAGAAATGGACAGCAACAAATCCGAAACCCTCCAGTCCCTCTTCTCGAATATTCCCACCTATACAGACAACAATGTCCAGAATTCTGTTTGGGGACGTTACGCCGACGGTTTCTTTGACCGTCAGGCTATTGTGAATAGCCTGGGGTTGAATCCGAATCCGATACCTTCTGCCGTAAGTGTCGATAATTCGGCGGTGGCCTATATCGGCAGACTTTTTCACAATCCGACCAGCTACAACAGCCTGTTCTTCCCGACTTCCGGTAACCGCTACAACTCATCCGGTGCGTTGAGCTATGCGGGTGGTAGCGGCAACTATTGGTCCTCGAGTTTATCCGATACCTTCAGTGGTTGGGGCTTGTTCATCAGCGGTAGTGATACCTACCGTCGCGCCTATCAGCGTAACAACGGTTACCCCATACGTTGCATCGCCGACGAATAATTGCGATAAGCTGAGAGCAAAGGGAGTTCCACTCCCTATGCCGAGGCGGGCAATCGAGCAGGCGGCAAACGTGGCGAAGCCCGTTTCGCCGTCATTCCGACAGAGTGCGATCCGGCGAGTTGAAGCGACAGCCGAGAAACCATCGCACGACGAGGAATCTACCATACAGACGTCGGCTTCAGCCGGTAGTTCGGAGGTTTAAAAGCCTCCATGAAAAGAAATTAGTTACAATATTGCCGTTGGCTTCAGCCAATAGATCGGAGGCTTTTAACCCTTCGAGGGAAGAAATTCATTATAATATTGCCGTTGGCTTTAGCCAACGGACAGCAAGATGACAACAAACCCTCCGGGCTTTAGCCCAAACACGACGGTTGGGCTAAAGCCCGGGGGGAGAGAGTACCGCTTCTCCGAATCCGTCAGCTAAAGCAGACGGCAATATTTATAATGAATTCTCTTTTCACCGAGGGTTAAAACCCTCGGGAACAACCAGCTAAAGCAGATGGCAATAATTCAAAGGATATTTCTTTTCTCCGAGGGCTGCCCTCGGAAACACGCGGCGCTAAAGACGATGATAATATTTGAAAGTTCAGAAAAAAGATAGAACGAATAAAATCCGCCGTCATTTCGGGCGCGTCCCCCTCCCCCAACCAACCTGATTCTCGCGCCCGAACCACCCTGCGGGGCCCGACCGCCCCGCAGGGAACCAAACAGGATCGTTTTCGAAGAAACAACATCCAACCGGGCGCAATCCCCCCACTCCAACCTGATTTTCGCGCCCGAACTCCCTGCGGAGGCCCGACCGCCCCGCAGGGTTCTTTTTTCAGGTAGGTCGGTGGGAGAATCAGGCTGTAAGCCTGAAATATATCAGCGTAGGGCAACGCCCTACATAGAATATGCGACCCTCCCGATCCCCAAGCCCTGTAAGGGCGGAATAGAATTGCTACATTCCGCCCTTACAGGGCTTAATGGTTTCATCGACCCCGTTTGGTAGGGCGTCGCCCTACGCTGATATATCTCAGGACTTCGCCCTATACGCCAATTATCTCCAACCTGCTTTTCGGGCCGATCCGAAACAAGAGTTTATTTGGAAATTTTCACTATCTTCGTTGTCAAATACTACACCCCGAATGGAACTCATCAAACTCAGTGATGTAAACAGCCGGATCATCACGCTCCGCAATCAAAAAGTGATCCTCAACAGCGATGTTGCAGGACTTTATGGCGTGGAAACACGCGAAATCAATCAGGCGCTCAAAAATAATCCCGACAAATTTCCGGTGGGATATGTTTTTGAACTCACTCCCGACGAGAAGTCAGAGGTTATCAAAATTTTTGATAACCCCTCTCAGATTAAGTTCTCGCCGGCATTACCGGTAGCTTTCACCGAACGAGGCCTCTATATGTTGGCCACGATCCTGAAAAGTACGCAGGCCACGCAAACAACCCTCGCCATAATAGAGGTCTTTACCCGGATTCGCGAACTCTCCCGAGAGGTAGGCGAGTTGGTGAAAGACCACAAAAACGAAGAGAAACAGAAGTCGCTGATGCAAAAAGGGAGCGACATCTTGGCGGAGATCATCGATGCCGATCTCGAAACGCTCGGAACGGAAACGAGTTTCGAACTCAACCTGCTCGCAACCGTAAAGATCAAACATACGGTGAAACGCGGCAAAAAGTCTAAGCCCGCGGAGCAATTGCAATAGCTATATTACCAACCTGTCTTTCTAAATAACATAAAAAGGATGACCGCAAGATCATCCTTTTTTTATCGTGGTTTACTGTTCCGCGATGCGCTTCTGCCACTCCCACGCCGAGCGCAGGGTCTGGTCTAAAGGAGTGTCGGAGCGCCAGCCCAACTCCTCGGCCGCAAGCGTCGTGTCGGCCCACACGGCTTCGACGTCGCCCGCGCGGCGCCCGACTATGCGATAGGGAACCTTCACACCGTTCGCCCGCTCGAATCCCTTCACGAGCTCCATCACCGAAACAGGCCTGCCCGTACCGATGTTGAAGACCTCGTAATCGGCGCGCTGTTTCCCCGACAGCATACGCTCCACGGCCACGACGTGGGCCCGGGCGAGATCGACGACGTCGATATAATCCCTCAGAGCCGTTCCGTCGGGAGTGTCGTAATTGTCGCCGAAGATCGACAGTTCACCCCGGATGCCCGCCGCCGTCTGAGTGATGAAAGGAACCAGATTACCCGGCACACCTCTCGGCAATTCGCCTATCAGCGCCGACGGGTGCGCACCTATGGGGTTGAAATAGCGGAGGGCGATGCCGTGAAGACCGTCGTATGCAGCCACCGAGTCGCGCAGGATATCTTCGCACATCTGCTTCGTTGCGCCGTAGGGCGAGGTCGCCGGTTTCCTCGGAGTGGTTTCTGTGGCGGGCAACTCGTCGGGCTGGCCGTAGACCGTGGCCGACGACGAGAAGACCACGTTTCCGGCCTTTCCCGCCGAACGCATAGTCTCCAACAGCGTCACGAACGAACCGACGTTGTTGGCGTAATATTTCAGAGGTTCGGCCACCGATTCGCCCACGGCCTTGAACGCGGCGAAGTGGATCACGGCGTCGATGGAGTAGCGGGCGAAAAGTTCGCCCAAGGCCCCGGCGTCGTTGCAGTCGATCTGCTCGAAAGGCACCTCGACTCCCGTGATGCGGCGCACTCCGTCGACGGCTCCGCGCTCGGAGTTCGACAGGTCGTCGGCTATCACCACGCCGTATCCCGCCTCCACAAGCTCCACAGCCGTGTGGGAACCTATATAACCCGCTCCGCCGGTCACTAAAACAGTCTTTTTCATTTTCGATAATTTGTTGGGCTAAAGCCCGGGGGTTGTTGTCGCTTTTTTATCCGTCGGTTTTAACCGACGGCAATGAAAGTCGTAATTTATTTATAGGTTATCCACTTGGCTAACTCTTTGAAGTTGGGTTTCTTCCCGTACATGAATATGCCCACGCGGTAGATCTTGCCCGCGAGCCAAACCATCGCGAGGAACGTTGCTACCAGAAGCACGATCGACAGCGCCAACTCCCAGCCCGGGACGCCGTAGGGTATGCGCGCCACCATCACCATAGGCGAGGTGAAGGGTATGATGCTTAGCCAGAAGGCCATTGTTCCGTTAGGGTCGTTCATGGCGCTCATCATTCCGATAAAGCCGAAAATGATCGGCAGGGTGATCGGCATCTGGAACTGCTGCGAGTCCTGAACATTGTCGACCGCGCTTCCGACCGCCGCGAAGGCCGCCGCGTATAGCAGGTATCCGCCTACGAAATATACGAGGAACACCACGAACATTTTGACCAGATAGCCCACGTCCATAATGTTGGCGAGCGCCGCCGCGGCATCGGGATCGACGGCGGTGTTCATCGCGGCCGCCATGTCGGGGCTCATACCCGCCGACATACCCTGCGCTACAGCGAGCATATCGGCCGGCACCAAAGAATGAATCGCCCACGTGCCGCCGATGGCTATGACCGCCACCCAAATTACGAACTGAGTCACCGCGACGCAAGCGATGCCTATTATCTTGCCCATCATCAATTCGAACGGCCTGACGCTCGACACGATCACTTCGAGAACCTTGCTGTTCTTCTCTTCGATCACACCCTGCATCACCTGTACGCCGTACAGCAGCACGAACATGTACATTATGAAACCGAAGATGTAGGCCAGCGCCATCGACAGTACGCTCGACGACTCTTTTTCTTCACCGCTGTCGGCATCCACCTTATAGGCTTTGAGGCTGACGGAGGTTCGCACCTCGTCGAGGATCTGGCCGAGGTTTTCTATGTCGTATGTTTTGAGTTTTTCGGCCTCTATTATATCGGATATAGCCCTCGAAATGGCGGTTTCGGTCTCGAGGGTCGACGACGAATAGGTGTAGAGCTGCACGTTCGAGGGATTCGTCATCACGTCGGCGCCGACGACCAGCACACCCCAGGTGTCGGGATGCGAGGCGTTTATCTCTTCGAGAGTGCGCGTTGCGGTGCGGTACTCGATCGTTTTCGTATTCTCGATCTTACCAGCGACGAGGCCGCTTCCGTCGATCACCTCTATCGACTTTGCCTCGCTCGAACCGCGGCTCATCATCCAACCCATGCCGCCGATCAACGCCACCATCAGCAACGGAGTGAGCAACGTGGTGATGAGGAAACTGCGCTTTCTGACCCTTTCGTTATATTCGCGCTTGATTATCAATGATATCTTACTCATGGCCCTGGACGGTTTTAATGAAGATGTCGTTCATACTCGGGATTATCTCGCGGAAAGAGTGTATCTCCACGGCTTCGTTCGTGGCGGCAATGGCGCGCCGCACGTCGGCACGATTCGGGATATGTATCTTCAGGCTTTCGAGCGAGCGTATCTGACCGTCGCCCTCGAGCAGAGTACCCACTCCTTTCAGTGCATTCTCGAGGGCGCTCCTCTCGCCGCGGAACTCCACTTCGTAGATCCCGGCGCCGTGAGCGCGGCGTATCTCGTCGAGCGAACCCGAAAGCACGTTGCATCCCTTGTTTATGAGGGTGATATGGGTGCAGACCTCCTCGACGGAGGCCATGTTGTGGGTCGAGAAGATTATCGTCGCCCCGCCGTCACGCAGGCGCAACATCTCGTTTTTGAGTATCTCGGCGTTCAGGGGGTCGAATCCGCTGAACGGCTCGTCGAAGATCAACAGTTCGGGCTCATGCAACACCGTGGTGACGAACTGCACCTTCTGGGCCATACCCTTGGAGAGCTCCTCGACCTTCTTGTTCCACCAGTCTTCTATCTTGAGGCGCACGAACCACTGCTTCGCACGGCGCATGGCTTCGCTTTTCGAAAGCCCCTTCAGCCCCGCGAAGTAGAGCACCTGTTCGCCCACCTTCATTTTTTTGTACAGGCCCCTCTCTTCAGGCAGATAGCCTATGCGCGCCACGTCGCTCTGCGTAAGTTCGCGGCCGTCGAACAACACTTTCCCGCTGTCGGGAGCAGTTATGCGGTTGATAATGCGGATGAGGGTCGTTTTTCCGGCGCCGTTGGGCCCCAGAAGGCCGTAGACCGACCCGCGCGGAATTGCAACCGACACATCGTCGAGCGCGCGGAACGTACCGTATTGCTTTACGATGTTTTCCGCTTTTAAGATTTCACTCATGTTGGTTAATTATTATTTTGCGAGAAATATTTATCGTTTATCAATACGCAAAGAAAAGAACTTATTTTTGAAATTACAACTTTTTTCATGCAATTTCATACATTTTTAGCAGGTTCCCCGTCTCCATAGTCTCACAAGGCGATATGCCGTGAGATATGATCGCCGACCTCCGAGGTGTGATAAGCCCGTCCGCCTTTTTTCACAAGGTCTTCGGTGACGATCCCGGCTTCGAGGGTCGCGTCCACCGCGCGGCGGATCGCCGCTCCCTCCTCCGCGAGGCCCAAATGCTCGAGCATCATCGCCGCCGAGAGGATCGTCGCCATAGGGTTGGCGATGTTTTTACCCGCTGCCTGCGGATACGAACCGTGTATCGGCTCGAACAGCGCGTGCTCCGATCCGATACTTGCCGAGGGGAGCATTCCGAGCGACCCCGATATCACGCTCGCCTCGTCGGTGAGTATGTCTCCGAACATGTTCTCGGTCACCATGACGTCGAAGGCCGCCGGGCGCGTCACGATCTGCATCGCCGCGTTGTCGACGAACATATATTCGACCTCCACTTCGGGATATTCCGTCGCGATTGAGCGCGCCGTCTCCCTCCACAGGCGCGACGTTTCGAGCACGTTGGCCTTGTCGACGACGGTTAATTTCCTCCGGCGCTTCATGGCCAGATCAAAAGCCATGCGCACTATGCGTTCGACTTCGGCGCGAGTGTAGGTGCAGACGTCGAAGGCTCTTTCGCCGCCTTCGTCGCGTCCCCTTTCGCCGAAATATATGCCGCCCGTAAGTTCCCTCACACAGACGAAATCGACGCCTTTCAATACCGCGGCCTTCAGCGGCGAACGGTCGGCCAGTGCTTCGAATATCTGAACGGGACGCAGGTTGGCGAACAGTCCCAACGACTTGCGCATCCGGAGTAATCCCTGTTCCGGGCGAACTTTGGCCGCGGGGTCGTTGTCGAACTTCGGATCGCCTATCGCGCCGAACAGAATGGCGTCGACTTCCCGGCATATTTTATAGGTGGCGGCAGGGTAGGGGTCTCCGGTGGCGTCGATCGCCGCCGCACCCACTAAGGCGCGTGTGTAGGCGAACTTATGGCCGAACTTCTCCGCTACGGCGTCCAAAACCTTCACAGCCTCCTCTACTATCTCCGGCCCGATACCGTCGCCGGGCAAGATGGCAATTTTATGTACCATAAAATTTAATTACGAATTACGAGTTACGAGTTATGCTACGCGAAATTATGGATAAATTTGGTTTGAGTTTCGAATAATGAATTATGAACTATCGTGCCTGCGTAGCCGATTCGTAATTCGTAACTCGTAATTCGTAATTATTGATTTCGGGTGCAAGGCTCACCAAATAATCTATATCATCCTGCCCGTTCATCAGGCATTTTTTCTTGTATGCGTCGATCTCGAAACGTTCGCTGTGGCGCGTCGACAGGATGGTGATGGTCTGCGCTTCGAGGTCGACCTCGAATTTCGTGTTGTTATTGGCGTCTATATCGGCCAATATTTCGGCCAGGAACCCTTCGCTGACGGTGAGGGGCAAAAGACCGTTGTTGAGCGCGTTGCCGCGGAAAATATCGGCAAAAAAGCTCGATACCACCACCCGGAAACCGTAATCGAAAAGCGCCCACGCCGCATGTTCCCTCGACGATCCGCAGCCGAAATTACGCCCTGCAACGAGTATCTCTCCACCGTAGCGGCAGTTGTTGTTAAGCGGGAAATCGGCTATGGGACGACCGTTGTCGTCATATCTCCAGTCGCGGAACAGATTGTCGCCGAAGCCTTTGCGTTCGGTGGCCTTCAGGAAACGCGCCGGAATGATCTGGTCGGTGTCGATATTCTCGATCGGCAACGGTACCGCCCTCGAGGTTAGCTTTTCAAATTTCGGTATGGACATTTTAGTTACGAATTACGAGTTACGAATTACGAGTTACGAATTACGAGTTACGAATTACGAGTTTGGCTACGCTAAACATGGATAAGGTGGGTTTGAAATTCGAATAATGACTTATGAAGAACTATCGTGCCCTCGTAGCCGATTCGTAATTCGTAACTCGTAATTCGTGATTAAAAATCTGTCTCGGATCGGTGATCTTACCTGTAACGGCTACTGCCGCCGCAACGGCGATGCCGCTCAAAAGGGTACGCGCACCGGGGCCTTGCCGCCCTTCGAAGTTGCGGTTCGAGGTCGACACACAGTAGGCGCCCGCCGGGATCTTGTCGGCGTTCATGGCGAGGCACGCCGAACAGCCGGGTTGGCGAAGCTCGAATCCGGCCTCGTTCAACACCCGCTCCAACCCCTCTTCACGCGCAAGGCGTTCGACCTCTTTGGAGCCGGGGACTATCCACGCAGTGATGTTTTCGGCGCGGCGGCGTCCGGCCACAAGGCGCGCGAACAGCCGCAGGTCTTCGATCCGGCCGTTGGTACAGCTTCCCACGAAAACGTAGTCTACGGGTTTGCCCAGAAGTTTTTCTCCCGAACGGAAACCCATGTACCCCAAAGCCTTGCGGTCGGCGCTGGCGGGAATTCGCGCTCCTATTGCCATACCCTCGCCGGGGTTCGTCCCCCACGTTATCATCGGCTGTATGCGCCCGGCGTCGAACGCGTACTCCTTGTCGAACACCGCGTCCGGGTCGCTCGCAAGTCCCTTCCATCGCTCCACCGCCGCGTCCCACTGCGCACCTTTCGGAGCCTGGGGCCTTCCGCGCAGATATTCGAACGTCACATCGTCGGGAGCGACAATTCCGCCGCGCGCGCCGCATTCGATCGCCATGTTGCACACCGTCATGCGCCCCTCCATCGAAAGGCCGCGGATAGCCTCGCCCGCGAACTCGATGAAGTATCCGGTACCGCCCGAGGTCGAGATGCGCGAAATTAGGTACAGGATAATATCTTTGGCCTCGACTCCCGGCCCCGGCACTCCGTTCACGGTGATGCGCATGGCCAGAGGTTTCGACTGGATGATGCACTGGCTGGCGAGGGCCATTTCGACCTCCGAGGTGCCCACTCCGAAGGCAACGGCGCCTACTGCCCCATGCGTCGAGGTGTGGCTGTCTCCGCAGATTATTGTCATGCCGGGCTGGGTGAAACCCTGCTCCGGACCTATGATATGCACAATTCCCTGCCGCGGATGACCCATGCCGAAAAGCTCGATACCGTGAGCGGCACAGTTGGCGGCTAAAGTTTCCACCTGACGGCGGCTCTGCTCCTCGGCTATCGGCAGGTGCTGATCCACCGTTGGTATGTTGTGGTCGGCGGTGGCCGTCACCTGCGCGGGACGTGCGACCCCGATCTCGCGTCTGGCCAACCCCGCGAAAGCCACCGGCGAGGTCACCTCGTGGATGTATTGGCGGTCTATGTAAAGCACACACCGCCCGCCCTCTTCGGTTCTCACCGTGTGGGCGTCCCATATCTTATCTATGATTGTCTTACCCATATTTTGTTCAGTTGAAAGTTGAAAGTTGAAAATTGAAAGTGGCTAACGCGAAAATAGCTGTGCGTAGCCTGGATTGCATAGCTAACTTTCCACTTTCCACTTTCCACTTTCCACTTTTTCGGTTACGTTAAGGACTCGCAGAGCATCGATAAAGCTCTCGACCGAGGCGCGAACCGTGTCGGTGTGTGCCGAATATCCGTGGGCAAGGCGGTCGCCGCACTTGACCTGGGTGTGGACCCGGCCCACGTCGTTGGAGCCGCGAGTCATCGCCTGAATGAGGAATTCGGTCAACACGACCGTCTCGTTGATAAGGCTTTTGATGGCGGTGTAGGCGGCGTCGACGGGGCCGTTGCCCGTTGCGGTAGCCATCCGTTCGTTGGCGCCGAACTTCAACACCACCGTCGCCGTCGGAAGCAGCGTGCCGGTCGTCACTTGCAGATATTTGAGTTTGATGGTCTGGTTCTGAACCCTCTCGAGGTCGCCGACCAGATAGAGAAGGTCGTAGTCGTGCACCTCTTTCTTGCGGTCGGCAAGGTCGAGGAACTTTTCGTAGGTCGAATCGAGTTCCGCCTGATTGAGCTTGTAGCCCAGAAGTTCCAGCCGGTGTCCCAATGCCGCACGGCCGCTACGCGCGGTGAGGGCTATCTGCGATTCGTTTATACCCACGTCCTGCGGGTCGATGATCTCGTAGTTGTCGCGTTGTTTCAACACGCCGTCCTGATGTATGCCCGACGAGTGGGCGAAGGCGTTGCGCCCGACTATCGCCTTGTTGGGTTGCACGGGCATATTCATAAGGCTCGACACGAGGTGCGACGCTTTGGTGATAAGTTTCGCGTCGATATCGGTGTCCACACCGTAGGCGGGATGCGTGCGCAGCGCCATCACCACCTCCTCCAGAGAGGTGTTGCCCGCCCGCTCGCCGATACCGTTCAGCGTAACTTCGGCCTGGCGTGCTCCCGCCAGAACACCCGCCAGAGTGTTCGCAGTGGCCATTCCGAGGTCGTTGTGGCAGTGGGTGGCTATTATGGCGCGGTCGATATTGGGGACGTTATTGACAAGATAAGCGATCTTGCGAGCGTACTCCTCCGGAAAGCAGTAGCCCGTCGTGTCGGGAATGTTGACCACCGTCGCCCCGGCGGCGATGACCGCTTCGACCACCCGGGCGAGGTATTCGTTATCGGCCCGGCCCGCATCCTCGGCGTAGAACTCCACATCGTCGACGTACTTGCGCGCGTAGGCCACCGCCTCGGCCGCCGTTTCGATGATCTGTTCGGGGGTCGAGCGCAATTTATTGAAAATGTGCTGGGGCGAGACCCCGATCCCGGTGTGGATGCGGCCCCGGCGTGCGAGGCGCAGGGAGTCGGCCGCAACGTCTATATCCTTTTTGACCGCACGGGTGAGGGCGCATATCGTGGGGCGCGTGACTGCTTTCGATATCTCGATAACCGAGTTGAAATCGCCCGGCGAGGAGATCGGAAAACCCGCCTCGATCACGTCGACGCCCAGAGCTTCGAGCATCCGCGCAACTTCGATCTTTTCGGTCGTGTTGAGTTGGCATCCGGGAACCTGTTCGCCGTCCCGCAGCGTGGTGTCGAAGATGTAGAGTTTGTCGGCCATTATTAGTGAGTTATGTTTGTTCGGCGGCATTGCCAAATACAAACATAAGCATAATTATTTAAAAAATTTATAAATTTCCCAAAAAATTATGCAAATCGGCCTTCTACCACGATGCAACGCGGTATTGAATTCCTATTCCGATGTATGGCATGGCTCCTTTCGGGGTGAATCCCACTCCTGCCTGAATGCCTATTCCCCAGCGCGAGGGCGGGGATCTCAGGGTCGATTCCTTTGTAACGATGGTCGTTTTGTGATATAGCTCCATCTCGACGAGCGCGGGCCGGAAACCTTCGACCACGGCACGGTAATCTTCGGTGGCATAAACTTTTCGCTCGACCGGCACCTCGACCTCGACCCGCACCGTGTCGCCCGCGGCCCGCATCCAAACCGTGTCAGCTCTGGCAATATAGCGCGCCACCGGTACAAGAACCGTATCCCGGAGCGTGTCGCGCACGATGAGGGTGTCGATCCGCGTCTCGGTTCGTACTTTTTCATCGCATCCCCGCCCCGCGAAAAACGTTCCTGTACCCACGAGTAATAGGAAGAAGAAAACTGGTAACTCGTAACTCGTAACTCGTAATTTCATAGGTGCAGAATTTGCCGCCGGTTCCTCCCCTCGCGATATGACAGGTGTAGCCACGAATAGTCTTTTTCGTCGATCAGTTGGTCGAACTCCAATCCACCTTCGACTATCGCATTGAAAAGTTTTTTGTTCTCTTTTCGCGATCCGGTGGTAATGTCCGCCGCCTCGCCGAGAAGATGCTGTGACGATGCCGCCCCGCCCACAGCCTTGTTCAAAGCCGGACAGCGATAACCGCTATTCACCTTCAGGGGCGCTCCCCGGAGTTCCCTCACGGGATCGAGCAACCGCCGGGCCAGCACATCCAACCGCGCGGCCGCCTCAGGCCCCGGGGTGTTGTTTATACCGCGTGCAAGAGCTCTCTCGCTACGCGTCAATTCATTCAATGTGAAATATTTTGCCATAAAAATCTGATTTCCGGCAAAATAATTCGGACATGCGAGAACTGTTTACATAAAATTTGATTACCTTTGCACGCTCTAAAAGATGAGAATTTGCGAAATCACAGGTAAAACGGCTTTGACGGGGAACAACGTCTCCCACTCGAACGCCAAGACCAAACGCCGCTTCAATCCCAATTTGAAGATCAAGCGCTTCTGGTCCGAAAGCGAGGGCCGCTGGATCACCCTTAAGGTGTCGGCAGCCGGTATGAAAAACATCAACAAACTGGGTCTCGACGCCGCTTTAAAATCGGCTGTTGCGCCCCGTAAACTCTATTAATCAGTCAGATGGCAAAGAAAGAAGTCAGGGTTCAGGTCATTCTGGAATGTACCGAACAGCGTGAAAGCGGCGTCCCCGGAATGTCGCGCTACATCACCACCAAGAACAAAAAGAACACACCCGAAAGGCTCGAAAGGCGCAAATACAACCCGTATTTGAAAAAGGTGACCGTTCATCGTGAAATCAAGTAAGCCCGCAACGGGGTTTGCGTAATTTAGGAGGACCACTCAAATGGCAAAGAAAGTAGTTGCAACACTCAAAACAGCAGGTTCGGG